>Ga0302314_10000266_pt1 | contig 93993 bp, 74 predicted proteins | sample III_Palsa_N2_3_FD_200533 | JGI IMG/M metagenome (GOLD analysis project Ga0302314, IMG submission 200533) | Peat permafrost microbial communities from Stordalen Mire near Abisko, Sweden - III_Palsa_N2_3 | ecosystem: Environmental > Terrestrial > Soil > Palsa > Peat permafrost | place: Sweden...
CGTCGAGCTGCTCGGGCGCGAAGAGCGGCACGAAGTCCAGGCGCGGGCTGAAGTGGATGGACTTCACGGCGCCGGTGACGTCGAGCTCGATCGGCGGCGCACTGGCGGTTAGCTCGGTGTCGGCGTCAATGTACTTGAAGCGCACCGCGGTCGCGGCGAGCACGCCAAACGCCTCCGGTTCCGTGTCGCGCAGCGTCTGTGCCACCGCGAAGCCGTCCACGAGCGTCGACAGGCCGCCGGTGGTCTCGTTGGCGAGGCAGTGCAGCAGCTGGATGCCGGGCACCGGCGCGCGGTACGGATTGTCGGTGTGCGGATCGAGGGAGATGTTGGTGTAGGCAAGATCGGTGGCGTCGGGCGTCGAGCGCACGTCGAACAGCGCGCCGAAATTGGTCTCGCGCGTGAAGCCGAACATGGAGCCGACCTTGAGCACCGTGCCCGGCGTCGTCGGCACGCCCTCGAAGATGACGAAACCGCGGCTGAGGAAGGATTCCAGCCAGGCGAGCCGCTCGCCCTCGCTGGCATCGGCGCGCCAGCGCGCCCGCGGCAGCTCGGCAAGCGTGCCGTCCCACAGGGTCAGCGGCGGGCAATCCTGGTCGTTGGGCGCAAGCGCGGCTTCCTCGAGGATGTCGGCGGCGCTGAAGGTGGCCTCGTGGCCGTCGCTGAACCTGACGCGGAAAGTGCCCGCCGCGGGCTGTGTCAGGGTCAGGATCTTCAGCTCCAGGTCAAAGTCGGATGGGTCGGCGAGGCGCTGCTGGGTCTTCAGATCCATGCTGGCCGCATCCCGGCAGCGCTCGCGCAGCCACAGCGGGTGGATCGCAAAGGAGCCGCCGCCCGCGCGCTGAAGCAGCAATTGCGTGGGGCCGCCGATCTTCACGGCCAGTGCTGGCGCGGACGTCTGCATGGCGGAAAGTCTAGCTGCGGCACTCATCGAGTGTCCACCGGGTGCGGGTACCCGCCCGAGCGACTCTGGTAGGCTGCCGCAAGATCCGCGGCCACTTCCTGAGGTGCGCGCCCCAGGCGCGTGCGGTGCCGCGCTGTTTTAAGGTAACTAGGCTCGCGCGCGCACCGCACCGCATGTACTTCGACTCGACCGTCTACATTGTCTTCCTGGCGCTGGTGGTGCTCATCTACTGGCGCCTGCGGCTGCGCGCGCAGAACCTGTTCCTGCTCGGCGCGAGCTACTTTTTCTACGGCTGGTGGGACTGGCGCTTCCTCTTGCTGATGGGTGCCTCGACCCTCGTCGACTTCTTCGTCGGCCGCGGCCTTGAGCGTACCGGCGACCCGGCGCGGCGGCGGGCGCTGCTCACCCTCTCGCTGCTCCTCAACTTCGGCTGCCTCGGGTTCTTCAAGTACTTCGGCTTCTTCGTGGATTCCTTCGAACACCTGGCAGCGGCGATTGGCCTGCATGCCGTGCCGCGTACGGTGTGGGCGATCGTGCTGCCGCCTGCGATCTCCTTCTATACCTTCCAGGAAGTCGCCTACATCGTCGATGTCTACAAGAAGAAGCTGCGCGCGGCCGATTCGCTGGTGGACTACGCGCTGTTCGTCAGCCTCTTCCCGCACCTGATCGCCGGTCCCATCCAGCGCCCCTCGCACCTCTTGCCGCAGGTGCAGCAGGCGCGCAGCTGGGATGCCAACAAGGGCTTCGACGGCCTGCTGCTGATACTCGAGGGCCTGTTCCGCAAGGTGGTCATCGCCGACAACTGCGCTCTGATCGCCAATGGCGCCCTCGGCGGCGGCTTCGGCGGCCCGAACCTCGCCACGGTGGCGCTCGGCACCTTCGCCTTCGCGTGGCAGATCTATGGTGACTTCAGCGGCTACAGCAGCATTGCGCGCGGCAGTGCGCAGCTGCTCGGCTTCCACTTCATGGTGAATTTCCGCCAGCCCTACTTCGCGCAGAGCCTGCAGGACTTCTGGCGTCGCTGGCACATCAGCCTCAGCAGCTGGCTGCGCGACTACCTCTACATACCGCTCGGCGGCAATCGCAAGGGGCGCGTGCGCACCTATGCCAACCTCATGGTCACCATGCTCCTCGGCGGACTGTGGCACGGCGCCAACTGGACCTTCGTCATCTGGGGCGCGATCCACGGCGGAGTGCTGGCGCTCGAGCGCCTGCTGACCGGCGGCGGCGACATAGCCAACGCGCACCGCCCGCTCGTGGTGTGGGTACGACGCATCGTTATCTTCAACATCGTGTGCCTCGCCTGGGTCTTCTTCCGCGAGCCCTCGCTCCAGAGCGCCTTGGGGCAGCTGGCGGGCCTTGCGCACCTGGAGTGGCGGCCGGTGTACGGTGTGGCGCTCATATTCCTTTCGGTATTCGCCGGCATGCTGCTGTTGCTCGACCTGCAGCTGGAGGCCGCCGGCACTGAGTACCTCTTTGCTGACCGCAGTCTCGCTGTACGCGTCGCGGTCGGCTTGGCGCTGTGTGTAATCATCACGCTTCTCGGGGCGAATCAGTCCAATGCGTTCATCTACTTCCGCTTCTGACCCGCGTCGTGCGATGCGGGCGATCCTGGTGCTGCTGGTGGCGCTGGTGGCCTGGTTTGCGCTCCTGGAAGTGGCGATGCGCGTGGCGCTGCCGCACCTGGGCGATACGCAGCGGCGCATGGAGGCCGATGCCGCCCTGGCATTCCAGCTGCGACCGATGGGTGCGCACGCCGAGCGCAGCGTGCTCATCGTCGGTAACTCGCTCCTCGAGCAGGGTATCAACCGTCAGCAGCTGCAGGAGACCATGAGCCCGGCATACTTCGTCGCGTATTACCCCATCGAGGGCACGACCTATCTTGACTGGCTGTACGGGCTGCGCCGGCTGCTCGCGCAAGGCTCGCGCCCCGACACCGTGGTGCTGTGCATGTCGGGTCGGCAGCTGCTCTCGAACGCCACCTACGGGGAGACGTTCGCCTACCGCCTGCTGCAGCCGCGCGACCTGCCGCAGCTCATGCACGACGCACACCTCGACCTGATGACCGCGAGTGCCTATCTGTTCGCCACCAAGAGCGCCTGGCTCGGCAGCCGCAGTGCCCTGCGCGTCGGCCTGCTGCAAAGATGGCTGCCGCACTCGGACCTGCTCGCCGCGCACCTTACGGTCGTCGATCCCTTGCCGCTGATCGTCAATGCGAAGACGCTGGAACGGGCCATGGCGCGCCTGCAAAGCCTGCAGGCCCTTGCCCAGGAGCACGGCGTGCGCTTTGTCTACCTGGTGCCGCCCTCGCTCAATCGCGCCGACATCGGCGCCGCCCTCGCGGCGCGTGCGCACGCCGCCGGCATCGAGGTACTGCTCCCGTACGGACCGGCGGAGATGCCGCGCGGAAACTTCACCGACGGCCTGCACTTAAGCCCCGCCGGCGCCACGGATTTCACCGCCCGCGTAGCTCCTGCGCTGCTTGGGACCCTGCAGAGCGCCGCCGGCCGGAGCGAGCCGCCTGCGCCCGCGCGCTGAAGCCGCCTCGGCTTGACAGACGCGGGCGCGCCGGGGGAAAAGAGAGCGGGCCGCTGTCTGACTGTCTCGGCGCGGCAGGGAGAGCTTGCATGAGTGTGAACCGCCGCGATCTGCTGACCGCCTCAGCGCTGCTGCTGGCGGGACCTGCGATGACCCTGCGTCTGTCGGCCGCCGGGTCGCGAAGCGCGGCGGCTCCCGCGGTGCTGTGCTGGAACGAGAACCCCTATGGCCCCTCTCCGGCCGCACGGCGTGCGGTGGCGCGCTCCATAGCCGAGGGCTGCCGCTACCCCCCCATGCCCGAGGTGGAAGGCCTGGAGCAGGCGCTCGCCCGGCATGAAGGCACCGACGTTGATCACATCGTGACGGGCACCGGTTCAGGAGAGCTCCTGTGCGCACTCGGGCTGGTCCTCGGGCGCGACGGCGGGGAGTTCGTGGCCGCGGAGCCCACGTATCTTGAGCTGCCGGAGTACGCCCGGCTTCAGGGGGCGAACACACACTTCGTGCCGGTGAACCCGCGCCTCGCCCACGACCTGCCGGCGATGCGTGCGGCGGTAGGTGAGCGCACGCGTGCGGTGTACGTGTGCAATCCCAACAACCCGACCGGTACCGCATTGCCGGCGGCGGACATCAGCGCCTTCGTGGCAAGCCTGCCCGGGCACGTCGTGACCATCGTCGATGAGGCCTACATGGACTTCTGTACCGGCCCTGGCGTGCGCTCGGTGCGCGAGCTCGTGGACGGGGACCGGCAGGTGATCGTGCTGCGCACCTTTTCCAAGATCCACGGCATGGCGGGGCTGCGCATGGGGTACGCGATCGCGCCCCCGAAGCTGGCAAAATCACTGCGTGAAGCGCGCATGACCTTCCCCAACATCCTGGCGGTGCGCGCCGCGCGCGCGAGCCTCGATGACCAGGAGTTCCTCGCCACCACCCGCAGCCGCATCCTCGCCAGCCGCACCCGCATCACGACGGAACTGACGCGGCTGAAGCTGCGCTACGCCGAGCCCCAGGGCAACTTCGTGTTCTTCGATACCGGTATGCCGCTTGCGGCCTTCACGCAGCGCATGAAGGAGCGCAACGTGCTCGTGGGACGCCGCTTCGCGCCGTTTGATTCCTGGTGCCGCATCACCATCGGCACCGAGCCGGAAGTGGGCTCGTTCATTGCGGCGCTGCGCGCGAGCGTCGCTGCCTGAAGGCGGCAGCTACTCGAAGATGAGGCTCATGCAGGTCAGTGCGGCCTCGGCCTTATGCAGCTCGGTCACCTCGAGCGCCCGGGTACTGACACCGGCGGCCTCCAGGGCCTCCTGTGTCAGCGGGTAGTCCGCGCTCACCAGCGTCACCCCGCTCACGGTCAGCGTGTTGGCGCCGAACGGCTCGTTCGCTGCCACCTCGATGACGTTGCGTACACCAAAGAGCGCCGGCTCCACCCATTCCGGATTCACCAGGATGGTGTCGGGCGCGACACAGGTCACCGCGCTCTTCAGGTGCAGGCACCCCTGCATGGGCACACCCTGCACGGAGTAACTGAACGGGGCGAGCGCTGCAGCCAGCTGCGCGATGCCATCGGCGTTGCTGCGCGCGGACATGCCCACGTAGAGCGCGCGGCCGATGCGCAGTACGTCGCCGCCCTCAAGGGTGCCGGGTTCGCGTACGCGCGCGAGCCGGGCCTGGGAGGCGAGCGTGGTGGCGACCGACTCGACCTCGTTGCGGCGCGAGGCCGCGCCGGGACGGGTGATGACGGTGATCTCCGGGGCGACGACGGCGGTGTCCTCGACGAAGACGCCATCAGGGTGTTCCGGCAGGGCCGGCAGCCACGCCAGGCGGCAGCCGAGCGATTCCAGTGCCTCGGTATAGGCTGAGTGCTGCCGACGCGCCTGCGCGCCGTCGATGCGGCTGCGCCCGAGGAAAGACAGTTCGCAGCGCTCGAGGCGCGGGCTGAGTTCACGCAGGTAGGCGATCATGGGGAGCGCAGTATACCCGCACGCTCGACAGCCCCGGGCGGCGCCTCTATCGTAGCGCGCGTGATCAGCGTCCCCCACATGCCCGGCACCGAGGTCGCACTGTCCGTGGCGCTCGGGGTGGGGCTCGCCGCGGCGGTGGGTTTTCGCGTTTTCCTGCCGATGCTGGTCATGAGCGTCGCCGCTTACTCAGGGCACCTGCACCTGAGCAGTGGCTTCGCCTGGCTCGGCACGGCGCCGGCACTGCTGATGCTGGCGATCGCCGCGGTTATCGAGGTGGTCGCGTACTACATCCCGGGCGTCGACAACCTGCTCGATGCGCTCGCCGCTCCCGCAGCGCTCATCGCCGGCACCGTGGTGGCGGCCGCCGTGATGGCCGACCTGCCGCCGATCGTGAAGTGGAGCACTGCGGTGATCGCTGGCGGCGGCGCGGCGGGACTCACGCAGGGCATTACCTCACTCCTGCGTCTGAAGTCCACGACGCTCACGGCCGGCCTCGGCAACCACGCCGTTGCCACCGGGGAGCTCGGCGGGGCACTGGGCCTGTCGCTGCTGGCCCTGGGAGCACCGCTCCTCGCCCTGGCGGCGCTCGCGCTCTTCTGCTGGTTTGCGATCCGCCTGCTACGACGGCTGTTCCACAAGTCCGCCGGCACTGTGCCGCCGGCAATTATTGAAACAAACGCCTCCTCAACCACACGAGAACGCTGAGCCCCAGACCGAGTACAAGCAACCGGGTCAGCCAGCCGCTCGATCCGTGAGCGGCAAGCCACTGCAGCGCATCCGAATCCCCGCCTGCTGCGGCCTTCTCAATCAGGTCGCGCGCCAGTGCCTTGTCGGGTTTCACACCCAGCCCCAAATCGTAGAGCCGCCCCAGATGAAATTGGGCGCGCGGGTAACCCGCATCCGCGGACAGCCGGTACCAGCGGGCTGCCTCCTCGAGATTTTTTTCAACCCCCAAAGCATTCTCGTACAGATAGCCAATGTTGTTTTGCGCGCCCTCATCGTCCTGATCGGCCGCCTTCCTGTACCACCGCATGCCTTCCTGGTAATCCACCGGCTCGACGTGCACGTAGATCCAACCGAGCTGCAGCTCACCCGTGGCATCTTCGAGGGCCGCACTTTTCTCATACCAGCGCCGGCCTTCGGCGGCATCCTGGGCAACCCCTACGCCGTAGAGGTACTGCCACCCCATTTGATTGATGGCCTGGGCTACGCCTTGTTCTGCGCCCTGCTTGGCCCAGCGAAGCGCCTCTTCCAGATTGCGATCGGTGCCAAGACCAAAGAAGAAGCAGTTTGCGAGGTTGGCCTGTCCGTAAGGATTGCCGAGCTCTGCGGATTTCTGAAACCACTTGAACGACTGGGCTCGGTCCTGGGTGACGCCCAGTCCCCCCTCATAGAGCTCTCCGACGCGGTTGAACGCGGCCGCTTGCACCTTGGTGTCCGCGTCCTGGGTCGCAGCCAGATACTGGCGCATCGCCTCGGCGTAGTCCTTCGCAGCGGCTGCCCGGTCGCCCGTGGCTGTCAGCTCGCTCGGAGCCGGGTCGTGCACCAATTCCTTCTTGATTGTGGCAACACCCTCGCTCGCCAGCGCTTCGGCCGACCGCAACACTGGCATCAGCAGTACCAGAGTGAGAATGAGCACTCCCAGTCCCACGAGTGTTCGTCTTTTCACGCAATCGCTCCATGCTCACAGGTTCATCCGCGCGGGCGGACAGCACAGCAGCTTGCCACCGCATCCCTCGGAGCTGCTTAGCGCGGCTGCGAAAGTGAGCGATTCGTCACGCGCTCGACGATTTCGTGCGGGGCGTCTTAAGGTTGTCCGCGCTAACCGACTCCGGCGAGCTCCGAAGCGGCGATCCGAGGATGCAGCCTCCAACAGTCTCCTCGACGCCTCGCGGCAGGCGCGCCCGCTGGTCACGGCGAGTGCGCTCGTGAAGCGGCGCCGCGCGCGGCCAGGACGTATTCCTAGCCTCGCCCGAGCCCCTGGCAGATATGTTCCCCGACCGTGAAGAAGCGCGTGAAGCCGCGCTCGAAGACGTTCTCCTCGTCGGCGGCGATGCGCTCAGCGTTGGCAGGATCGGCGAAGGCGGCCATCGCGGCGGCGAACGCCACCGCATCGGGGAACCACAGCTCGGTGAGGCAATCGAAGTCACGCGCCGCGGCCGACGCGCCGAGGATCGCACCTTCGGGCTCGATGAAGTTGCGCCGGTAACCGCAGATCTGCGGGGCGATGGAGAGGATGAGCGGTACGTGGCGGGTCTCGTAGTAATCGATGAACTCGGCGCGCGTCAGCCCCGCCTTCATCTTCAGCAGCGCGATGGTCTTGATCATGGTTCTCCTTCAGCGCACTTTGCGCAGCACGGCGTCGGCGTATCGCTGCAGGGCCTTCTTCTTGACGGCCAGGTGCGACATGTCCTCTCCTGCTGCCAGCCAGGAAGTGACATCCCAGGGCGACGGCAGCCACGGAGCAATCACCACGAGGTCATGCACGCCGAGTTCCTCTACCGCATCGACGGCCTGCTGCGTTACGGGCTCCGCCAGCGGCAGTCCGACCTCGAAACCCTCCTGCGGCAGCCCGGCGTCGCGGCGCATGATGCGGATCGCCGCGAGCGCCGTGTCCGCCTGCGCGACCGTCATGGGCAGCGGCAGCCAGCCATCCTGAGACGCCGCGCGGCGCATGGCAGGAGCAGCCCCGCCTCCGCACCAGATGCGCACCGGCTGCGCCGGTGCCGGACGCATGATGCCGTGGAACTTAAAGAGCGGACCGTCGTGCCTGACCATCTCTCCGCTGAGCAGCTCGCGCATCGCCACCAGGATCTCGTCGAGGCGCCTCCCCCGACCCTCGAAGTCCACGCCAGCCGCCTGGTACTCCTCCTCGAGCCAGCCCGCCGAGACGCCGCAGACGACGCGGCCCTGGGTCAGAACCGCCGCACTCGACACGCTCTTCGCCACCGTGAGCGGGTCGCGCAAGGCGGCGAGGTAGATGTTGGAGGCGAAGTGCAGCCGCTGCGTGACCGCGCCGAGGTGGGCGAACAGCACCCAGGGGTCCGGCCAGGGGGTGTCCGGTGGCACGAAGATCTTGCCATCGGGAGAGTAGGGGTAAGGAGTCTTGATGTCGGCCGGCCAGATGAGGTGATCGCCCACCATCAGGCCGTGGAAACCCAGATCCTCGGCGAAGCGCGCCAGCTCCGGCAGCTGCTCCATCTCCCGCACCGCAACCAGCGACAACCAGAATTTCATGGCTTATCTGACCCCCGGCGAAAGTATGACAGCGCGACATAGGAAGGATCTTCGTGGTCGGTGCGCCCCGCGGGCGCACCGGCTGCGAACTGCCGGTAAGCCGCCGCGTCCACCGGTGTCACGCGGCACCAGTCGAGGGCCAGCGCGCGGCGCTTGAACTTCCACTGCCCGTCGCGGCGCTCGTAGTGGTCGAGGTAGCGCCCGCCGATCACGACATCCTGCGGTTGCGGCGGGTGGGTACGGTGATAGGCGACGGTGTAGATCTCCCCCTGCGCCGCATCGCCATTGAGGATGAACAGCGCGTTCGAAACTGAGTGCACGGTAGCCTCGAAGTTGACCATGACGCCGGGAAGCCAGGCGAGGTACTCATCGGCGGTGCCGCGGAACATCTCGCCATGATCATCGATGGCATCGTCGTGGTAGAGCGCGCGCAGCAGCACGAAGTCGCGGCGATCGCAGGCACGGCAGTACCTGAGCACGAGCTCCTGCAGAGCCTGCTTGTCGATCAGCTGCTGTAGCTGCTCCCCCATGTGCTGCCTTCCGCGCCGGCCTCAGCGCCCCGCGAGGTTAGCGTACCCGCTCCCGGTGGGCTAACGTCATCATGCATATGGGGTAAGGGGACGGTCTCACGCATTTGGGCGATGCGCTAACCTTGGGCTTCACGCACGGTGCAGCCGCCTTCAGTCACCGCAGCCTTTACCCAGGAGGACGATGATGATCGACGTCTACGGGATGAGCAGTCCCAACGTGGTGAAGATCACCATCATGCTGGAGGAACTCGGCCTGCCCTACCGGCAGCACCACGTTAACGTGTTCGCAGGCGACCAGCACGCGCCTGAATTCCTCAAGATCAGCCCCAACAACAAGGTGCCCGTGATCCTCGATGAGGAGGGCCCGGAAGGCGCGCCGCTCGCGGTGTTCGAAAGCGGCGCCATTCTCATATACCTCGCCGAGAAGTCCGGGCGGCTCCTACCGGCCAAGGGCGTGGCGCGCGTCACGGTGCTCGAGTGGCTGATCGTGCAGCTCGCCTCCGTCGGCCCCATGTTCGGCCAGCTGGTGCACTTCACCCGCTATGCGCCGCCCGGCAACGACTACAGCGTGAGCCGCTACACCAGCGAGGTACGGCGTGTCTTCGGCGTCCTCGAGACGCGCCTGGCGCAGGCGCCATTCCTCGGCGGTTCCGAGTATTCGATTGCCGATATCGCCACGTGGCCCTGGATCCGCACCTCGCGCACCATCTATCCGTGGCTTGTCGAGGCGGCCGAAGCGGGCGATGCGCTCGCGCCCTGGCCGGCGCTCGGTCGCTGGTTCCGCGGTATCGAGGCGCGCGCTGCGGTACAGCGTGGCGTGGTCAGCGGCGATCGCTTCCTCGAACACGACCGCGCCGCTTTCGGCGCCGCGGATCCGGATGCCTTTGACCGCTTCTTCAACCGCGGCAAGTACCAGCGCTGAGGGGAACCGCCATGAAGTTCTGGCAGATGCTCACCTGGATGGAACCGGAGCAGATTCTGGAAGTGTCACGGTTCGCCGAGGACTTAGGATTCGAGGGCGTCATGCTCGGGGACCACGGCGTGTTCCCGCGCGATGTCAAAACCCCCTACCCCTACTCCCGGGACGGCAAGCCCCCCATGGCGCCGGACGCCTGGTATCCGGACTGCTGGGCCACCATCGGCGCCATCAGCGCCGTGACGCAGCGCATCCGCTTCGCGGTGGCCGTGTACGTGCTGCCACTGCGTAACATCTTCGAGATCGCGCGCGCCACCGGCACGCTTGCACTCCTCAGCAACAACCGCTTCATCCTCGGGGCGGGTATCGGCTGGATGAAGGATGAGTTCGAGATCTACGGCGTTGACTTCCACACCCGTGGCAGGCGCTTCGATGAGCAGATCGAAGTGCTGAGGAAGCTCTGGGCGGGCGGCATGGTCGAGCACCACGGCGAGCTGATCGACTTTCCGCCGCTGCAGATCTCGCCGGCGCCGCAGAAGACGGTGCCCATCTTCACCGGCGGCGGCGCCCCGGTGGCCCTGAAGCGCGCCGCCGAGAAGGCCGACGGCTGGATCGGCGCGGGCAACACGCCCGAGGAAGTCCCAGGGATCCTCGCCGAGTTCCGCCGCCTGCGCGCGGCCGCCGGGCGCGAGGGGGTGCCGTTCGAGACCGTCATCGGCCTGTCAACGCCGCCGGACCTGGCGACGTTCCAGCGCCTGCACGAGGCGGGCATGTCGGGCGGCGTCAGCTATCCCTTCACGTTCACCGCCGGCAAGACCTCCACGCTCGATCAGAAGAAGCGCGTGATGGAGGGCTTCGCGCAGCGCTTCATCCGTCCGCTGTCGGGGCGCTGAGCAAAGAGCCGCCGCCCAGCAGGCGGCGGCGCGATCAGGGACGCGGGCGGTGCAGGCCGCCCGCCTTGGAATCCCTCAATGCGTAGTGCTGCCTGACAGGCAGGTCTTCATGTAGCTCTTGCGGTCATCGCCCTTGAGCCCCTTGGTGGTGGCATCGGCGTTGCAGCTTTTCATCTTCTCCTGCTGGCTGTTGGTCTTCGCAGGTTTGGCGGCCGACAGGCAGGTCTTCATGTACGCCTTGCGGTCATCGCCGCTGAGGTTCTTGCTGGAGGCATCCGCGTTACAGCTGGACATCTTCGTCTGCTGGCTGTTCTCGGCCAGCGCGACCGGCCCCTGGAACGCCACGATCGCCACCGCCACACTCATCGTCACGAGCCAACTCGAGCCTCTCATAGCCTCTCCTCTTGTCATTTTTACCGCCGGGAATGCACGGCCCCCATGGTACGCCCCGCCGGGCGGCTACTCCATTTCGGGGTAGGGTCCACGGCCGCCCTCGGCAATGAAGCGCTCGATGCGGGACTTGAGCACCGGCAGCGGCACCGAGCCGAGCTCGAGCACCGCGTCATGGAAGGCGCGGATGTTGAAGCGCTCACCGAGGGCCTTTTCCGCACTTGCCCGCCCCTCAAGGATGGCGCGTTCGCCGAGGTAGTAAGACAGCGCCTGCCCGGGCCAGGTGATGTAGCGGTCGATCTCGGTGCCGATCTCGCGCTCCGGCAGCGCGGTGTACTGACGGAAATAGTCAATCGCTTGCTCGCGCGTCCAGCCCTGAGAGTGGATGCCCGTGTCGACCACCAGGCGTGCGGCGCGCCAGATCTGGTAGCCAAGCATGCCGAAGCGGTCGTAGGGCGTGTCGTACATGCCCATCTCGCCGCCGAGCTGCTCGCAGTAGAGCGCCCAGCCCTCTCCGTAGGCGGAGATGTAGGTGAGCTGGCGGAAGGCGGGCTGATCCTTGTGCTCCATCGCGATCGGTATCTGGAACGCGTGCCCGGGGGCGGACTCGTGCAGGGTGAGCGCGGTGAGATTGTAGAGCGGGCGGCTCGGCAGGTCATAGGTGTTGAGCAGATACACCCCGGCGCCACCGCGGCCGGCGGTGTAGTACGGCGCCATGTCATCGGGTACTGGCTTGATAGCGAAGCGCGCGCGCGGCAGGTAGCCGAAGTACTGCGCCGCCTTGCCATCGAAGCGCTTGGCGATCCAGGCGGCGTGCATGAGCAGATCCTCGGGGGTCTTCACATAGAAGCGCGGGTCGCTGCGCAGGAACTTCAGGAACGCCGGGAACTCGCCCTTGAAGCCGGTCTCCTGCATCGCCGTCACCATCTCCGCGTGCAGGCGCTTGACCTCGGCCACGCCCAGTTCGTGAATCGCGGCCGGCGTCATGTCGAGCGTGGTGAACTCGCGGATCTTGGCGCGGTAGTAGTTCTTGCCATCGGGCAGTGCCTCGGCGGCGAGCGTGGTGCGCATCCCCGGCACGTACTCCTCGCGCATGAACTTCAGGAGCTTCACGTACGCCGGCTGCACGGATTCGCGGATCACCTTGAGCGCCCGCTCCCGCAGTGCCTGCTGCTTCTGCACGGGCACGTCCTGCATCTGCCTGAAGGGGGTGTAGAAGAGGCTCGCGTCGGGGGCGGCATCGATCACCGCGGTGATGGAGCCGTCGCGCCCCTCCATGGTGAGGCGCGGCGGTGTGAAGCCACGCTTCAGCCCCGCGCGCATCTCGTTCATCTCTTCCTCGAAGTAGCGCGGCACGTCCTGCATCTGCGAGATCCAGTGCTCGTAGTCCTCCAGGTGCCGGAACGGCCGGCGCGCGGTGTAGCCGATATCGGTCCAGAAGTTCGAGTCGGAATTGGCCGGCATCTCGAAGTCGCGGAACCGCTGGTCGGCAATCAGCACCCCGATCTGCGCGTGGTAAATGTCGTAGTTGACCTGCTCCTTGGCCGAGAGGCGCGTGCGCTTGATGACGTCCAGCCGCGCGGCGACGTCCTCCCAGTACTTCAGGCGCATCTGCTGGGTCTGCGGATCCACGCGCGGCAGATGTTCGGCAATCGGGCGGGTAGCGTCCTCATCGTCGGGCTGCTGATCGGTACGCCATTTCCATTCGCCGTTGTAGATCGCCTGCAGGCGTGCGTCTTCGGCATCGCTCGCCGAACGACGCGCGCAGCCGCTGCCGGCGCTGAGGACCAGGGGCACAGTGAGCAGGAGGGCCGTTACAACTTTGGGCATGGCTACTTTTCCGTGCGCTGGCCGTGCATGCGGGCGCGCTCATGTTGGCAACAGGATACTCGAACCGTTGCGCGCACCTCACGCCCTGCGGTACAAGGAGGGCAATGTGGAAGGCAGTTGTTGCTGTTTGTATCGGCTCGGCCCTGGGGGCGCTGCTGCGCTGGTGGCTCGGGCTGTTCCTCAACGCGCAGTTTCCGTCCCTGCCGCCCGGCACGCTCGCCGCCAACCTCATCGGCGGCTACATCATCGGCGTGGCGATCGGGGTGTTCGCGACCTACACGGCCATCGCGCCGGAGTGGCGACTGTTCGTGATAACCGGATTCTGCGGGGGACTTACGACTTTTTCGACCTTCTCCGCCGAGAGCGTGGCGCTCATGCAGCAGGGACGCCTCATGTGGGCAGCCGGGCATGCGGCCGCGCACTTCGCCGGCTCGATAGTCATGACTTTCGCCGGTATCGGGACGGTGGCGCTGCTGCGCAGCTAAACCGACACAGCCGAACCTCCAGGAGTTGCACGCCATGCAAGGCTCGTTGCTCACGTTTTACGTCCATGAGAACCAGCGCCATGCGCACCGGATGCTCTGGGAGTGGCTGCTCGAGGAGGCGAACAAGCTCGGCATCAGCGGCGGCTCGGCCTTCCGCGCCGTGGCCGGCTTCGGCCGCCACCATGTGCTGCGCGAGAACCGCTTCTTCGAGCTGGGCGGCACGCTCACCATTGCGGTTGAGTTCATAGTTAGCGCGCAGGAGCAGGAAGCGCTCATGCGGCTGCTGCAGGGGCAGGGAGTCCGGCTCTTCTATGCCTGCGTGCCGGCAACCTTCGGCGTCATCAACCCCGATGCAGCGGATGCGCCAGCGCCGCCCTGAGACGGCGCATCTGACCTCGTTACTTGCGCTCCAGGGTATGCAGCGGCACCGCCGCTGAACCTGCGCCGTAACGCGGCCGCTCGCTCTGCGGCGCCGCGAGCGGCACGCACTCCCGCAGTGACTCCTGGCAGCGCACCGCCAGCTCCCGGTACTCGCGCGTCCCGGTGGCCTTCCAGGCGAGTTCCTCGGGCTTCAGTTCCCGCACGATGCGCGCCGGTACACCCATGACGAGCGTGCGCCGCGGCACCACGAACCCGGCGCGCACGAAACTCGCAGCTCCCACGAAGGCCTCCTCCTCCACCACCGCGCCATCCATGACGATGGCGCCGATGCCGATAAGGGCGCCGCGGCGGATGGTGCAGCCGTGCAGCACGGCGGCGTGCCCGATGTGGGAATCCTCCTCCAGGAGGGCATCTTTGTCCGGGAAGCTGTGCAGCACGCAGCAGTCCTGCACGTTGGAACCGGCGCTCATGATGATGCGGCCGAAGTCACCCCGCAGCGCTGCGTGCGGACCGACATAGCAGTGCGGTCCGATGATCACATCGCCGATGAGCACCGCCTGCGGGTGCACAAACGCCGTGGCGTCCACCGCCGGGATCAGGTTCTCGAGTGAATAGATGGGCATGCGGGTCAGCGGGCCTTGGCGCGCGCGAGGAAGGCACTCACGGCGGTGCGGAATTCCTCGGACTTCAGCTGTGCGCCGAAGATGCGCGCCTCCTCCTCCATACGCGCCAGGATCTGTGCGGGGTCCCCGCGCAGCAGCCGGCGCGTGGCGGTGAGGGCGAAGGGTGGCTGGCGCACCAGGCCCTGGGCCAGCGCGCGTGCCTCGCTCATGAGCGCCGCCTCCTCCACCACGCGATTGACGAGCCCGAGCGCGTGCGCCGCGGCGGCATCGAAGGGCTTACCGAGGAGCAAGAGCTCCGCGGCCCGCTGCGGGCCGATGAGACGCGGCAAGAGCAGCGAGCTTGCGGCCTCGGGCACGAGGCCAAGGCTCACGAAGGGCATGGAGAACTGTGTGCTGCGCGCGGCGAGCACCAGGTCACAGTGCAATAGCAGCGTGACCCCGATCCCGACCGTCTGTCCGTGGACGGCCGCGAGCAGCGGCTTCTTCAGGGTAGCGAGACCCTTGAGGAACCCCATCACCGGGTGGGCGCCCGAGAAATCCGGGCCCGCGAGGAAATCGTGCAGGTCATTGCCGGCGCAGAACCCGGCCCCCTCCCCGCTCAAGAGCAGCGCGCGGATGCCGCCATCGGCCTCGGCAGCGGCGAAGGCCGCGGTGAGCGCCGCGTACATCTGAAACGTGATGGCGTTGCGCTTCTCGGGACGGTTGAGGCGCAGCTCGCACACACCGTCGGCCTGCGTTACGCGCACGAGGTCGCTCACGGCTGCCCCGCTGGCGCGCCCGCTGCGGCCTGCGGCACGCCCTGTGCCGCGCTTGCGCTGCCTGCTGTCACTCTCAAAGTCTCACCCCTGTCGTGGTTATCGGGCGCCGCACGGGAGCTTGCGGCAAGCACCGCCGCAGGCGCAATGGTCACACCGAGAGGGCGATGCCGCAGCTGACGTAGGCTGCGTGCACGCGAAAGCGTCCCTGCATCAGGGCACCCGCATGCCCGAGCCTCAGCGCCCGGCACGGGCGCACGCTGAAGCGCCCGGTGTCGCGCCCGAAGTCCTGCGACTCGATGTGCAGGTCCTCGAATTCGAGCCACTCGGCCGTCAGGGCGAACTGGCACTTATAGAAAGCCTCCTTGGCTGCGAAGATGAGGGCCGCGGTGCGCTTGCGGTCCTGCGGCGCCTGAAACTGCGCGAGCTGGCGTCGCTCAGCCTCGCCGAGAATGCGCGGCCACAGTTCCGTATGCACGGCGGCGATCGTCTCCGCATCCACCCCGAGACTGCGAAACTGCGCGCGCCGGCCCACCACGGCTGCCGAGTAGCCCTCCGTGTGCGTAATGCTGCCGACATAACCTGCCGGCCACTGTGGCTGGCGGTCCGCGGCCGGCAGCAGCGGGAAATCCCTGACCCCGAAGGCCTCCAGCGCCCGCCGTGCACACAGGCGGCCGGCCGTGAAGTCGCCTATTCTTTTTGGCGCACAATGGCTTACGGCGTGCGCCTCGGATTCTGTCAAAAGCCCCACCGGGGCCGCACCTTGCAGCTGCGCGGCCACTACTCCCGGCGGAAACAGGGCCTCGAGCGCCGCAGCCGCCGCGGCGGGGTTCAAGGCCGGGGGCGCGGGTGCTACAGTTTCAGGCATCGTCCGATCCTAGTGAGCGGCACCGCCGGTGCCAAGCGCGCTAAGACTCGGCCAATGCGCTCGAATGGCAGCTGCTGCCCGGGTTTCGCCCCGGAAGGTGACGCGATCGGCAATGTAAGGACCCGGCGCCCCGCTCCCGCGCGGAGCGGGATCGAGACGGAGCTCTCGCAGAAGTGCCGGGAGAGGACGCGCGATGCGGAGCGCCCCCGGCCCGCCCTGACTGCCCGGCCACAGCGCCTCAGCCACTATGTCTGCGCAATCCATCCCTGAAGCCTTTGCCGCGATCGCCGCATCCGCGCCGCAGCGCATTGCGCTGTGCGGCGACGGCGCGCCGCTGAGCTACGCCGGGCTTTCGTCGCGCGCAGATGCGATTGCACAAACGCTCGTTACGCGCGGCGTGGGCCCCGGCGATCGGGTCGGTCTGTACGCCAACCGTTCTGCCGATGCCATCGCCGCCCTCCTCGGTGTACTCAGGAGCGGCGCCGCCTATGTGCCGCTCGATACTTCTTATCCACTGAATCTGCTGCGCTACATCTACGAAGACAGCGCCCCGGCGGCGATGCTGGTGGATACGTCGCTCCTGAAGGCAGACACGCCGACGTTCTGGAACGGCGAGGCGCTGCCGGTGAATGCCGCGCTCCAGGGTCCTGGCGGCGCACCGACGCGCATGCCCTCCGGCGCCGACCCTGCCTGCGTCATGTACACCTCCGGTTCCAGCGGGCGGCCCAAGGGCGTGCTCGTGCCGCACCGGGCGGTGCTGCGACTGGTGCTCGGGAACGACTACGCGCAGTTCGGGCCCGAGGAAACCATCCTGCAGCTTGCGCCCCTGTCCTTCGATGCAAGCAACTTCGAGATCTGGGGGGCGCTCCTCAATGGCGGCCGCCTCGCGATCCTCTCCAACCCCTATCCCTCCCTCGCCGAGATCGGCGCCGCAATCGCCGCCCAGAAGGTGAGCACGCTCTGGCTGACGGCAGGACTCTTCCACCTGATGGTGGACAACAACCTCGAGGGTCTCGCGCCGCTGCGTCAGCTCATCGCCGGCGGCGACGTATTGTCCCCGCCCCACGTGGTGCGCGCGCTGAAGGCTCTGCCCGCCTGCCGGCTCATCAACGGCTATGGCCCGACCGAGAACACCACCTTCAGCTGCTGTTACACGATTCCGCACGATTACCAGGGTGACACGGCACTGCCGGTCGGGCGCGCCATCCGCGGCACCGACACCTACGTACTCGATGAGCATCAGCAGCCGCTCGTGGCGGGCAGCGAAGGGGAGCTGTGTGTCGGGGGCGAGGGGCTGGCGCTCGGCTACCTCAACCGGCCCGAGCTTACCGCCCAGGCATTCGTGGCACATCCGCAGCGCCCGGGCGAGCGCCTCTACCGCACCGGGGATCGCGCACGAGTGCGCGTCGATGGCAACCTGGAATTCCTCGGACGCATCGACCGCCAGGTGAAGATCAACGGCAAGCGCGTGGAGCTCGATGAGATCGAGGCGCGCCTCAGGGCCACGGGCCTGGTGCAGGATGCCGCGGTGGTGGCCGAGAGCGCAGCCAACGGTGGCCAGCGACGCATCGTCGCCTTCGTCACCGCCCCCGCGGGCGCCCTCGATCAGGACGCGCTGCGCCGCGCACTGCGCGCCGAGCTCCCCGACTTCATGCAGCCCGCCACGATCACGCAGCTGCCCGCGCTGCCGCTCGCGCCCACTGGCAAGGTGGACCGCGCGCGCCTGCCGCATCTCGTGTCCGGGAAAACCGAAGTCCGGGGACGCGCCCCACAAGGCGCCACGGAGGCTCTGCTGCTCGAGGTCTGGAAGCACGCACTCGGCAGGAACGAAGTCGGCGTGGAGGATAACTTCTTCGATCTGGGCGGTACGTCGCTCGCCCTGCTGGAGGTGCACGCTAGCATCAGCCGTTCGCTCGCGAGCGATCTGACCGTAATCGAGATGTTCCAGTATCCGAGAATAAGCGCGCTCGCTGCGCGCCTGGCACAGTCCCCCGTCACGCCCGCCACAGGCCTCGGCGCCACCGAGCGCGCACGCCTGCGCGAGGCAGCACTGTCGCGTCGTGCGGCGCACAAGACACAGCCGCGATGAAGAGCAGCGACGCACCCGCGGCCCGCGCAGCCCCTGCCGGCGATGCCATCGCCATCGTGGGCGTGGCCGGTCGCTTCCCGGGAGCACGCACGATCGACGCGTTCTGGCGCAACCTCGAGGCCGGCGTCGAGTCCATCAGCCGCTTCAGCGAGGGGGAGCTCGAGGATGCCTTCAGTGATGAGGTGCGGCGCGCCCCGAATTTCGTGCGCGCCCGGCCGATCCTCGAGGACGTCGACAAGTTCGACGCCGACTTCTTCGGCATGTATGCCCGCGAGGCCGAACTCACCGACCCCCAGCAGCGGCTGTTCCTCGAGTGCGCCTGGGAGGCGTTGGAGGACGCGGCCTGCGATCCGCGCCGCTATCGCGGCGCGATCGGGGTGTTCGCCGGTTGCAGCATCAACACTTACTTCCTGCACCACGTGTGCACCGACCGGCGGGCTCTCGAGGAGTTCACCAGCAACTATCAGGTCGGCTGCTACCCGCAGCTGCTGGGTGCGGGTCTGGACTTCCTCGCCACGCGTGTCTCCTACAAACTCGATCTGCGCGGGCCGAGCATCGACCTGCAGACCGCCTGCTCGACCTCGCTGCTGGCGGTGGCGCAGGCCTGCCAGAGCCTCCTGCTCTACCAGGCCGACATGGCTCTGGCCGGCGGCGTATCGATCAGCTTTCCGCAGAAGCGCGGCTACCTGCACCAGGAGGGGGCGATGGTGTCGGCCGATGGCACCTGCCGGCCCTTCGATGCCAGGGCGAGCGGCACGGTGTTCGGCAGCGGCGCCGGCGTGGTCGCGCTCAAACGCCTCGAGGATGCGCTCGCCGACGGCGACCACGTCTATGCGGTGATCCGCGGCTGCGGCGTCAACAACGATGGTGCCACGAAGGTCGGCTTCACCGCTCCCAGCATCGCCGGCCAGGCCGCCGCGATCGAGATGGCACTCGCCAATGCCGCTGTCAGCGCGGACTCCATCGGTTACGTCGAGTGCCACGGCACCGCGACTCCCCTGGGTGACCCGATCGAGGTAGCCGCCCTCACCCAGGCGTTTCGTGGTGCAGGCGCTGCCGGCCAGTTCTGCGCCCTCGGCTCCGTCAAGTCCAACATCGGCCATCTCGATGCCGCCGCTGGCGTCGTGGGGCTGATCAAGACCGTGCTCGCGCTTGAGCACGGCGTGCTGCCGGCCTCCCTGCACTACACGCAGCCGAACCCGCAGATCGATTTTGCCGCCACTCCCTTCTATGTGAACGCGCAGCGCACGCCCTGGCCGCGCAGCGCCACGCCGCGCCGCGCCGGCGTCAGCGCCTTCGGCATCGGTGGCACCAACGTGCACGTCATCGTGGAGGAGGCCCCGGCAGCGATTGCGGTTGCGGCCACCGCCGCCGACGCCGGGCCGCAGCTGCTCGTACTTTCGGCGCGCTCCCCGGCGGCACTCGAGGCCGCGCGCGTCAACCTCGCCACCTACCTGCGCGCGCACCCGCAGGCAAACACCACCGACGTGGCTTACACGCTGCAGCTCGGGCGCCGTGCCTTCGAGCACCGCAGCTTCGTCATCGTCGCAGCCGACGCGGCGCCTCGGCTGCAAGCGCCGGCAGCCCCAGGATTCAGCAACCGCGCACCGCAGAAGGCCGCCACGGTCGCCTTCATGTTTCCGGGCCAGGGCGCGCAGTACCCGCAGATGGCGCGCGACCTGTACCTCGGCAACGCCGTGTTCCGGCACCACTTCCAGGCCTGCGCCGAGATCTGCCGCCCCGACCTCGGAGCGGACCTGGCAGCTCTCATCTATCCGGCCGCGGGCGCTGCGCAAGCCGCCGCGGCCCTTACCGCCACCGCGATCGCGCAGCCGGCGATCTTCGCGGTCGAATATTCGCTGGCGCAGCTGTGGATCAGCCTCGGCATCGAACCGGCCGCCATGATCGGTCACAGCGTCGGGGAGTTCGTGGCGGCGGTGCTCGCCGGCGTGATGCGGCTCGAGGATGCCCTGCCGCTGGTGATCGCGCGCGGCCGCCTGATGCAGGAGCTTCCCGCCGGCGCGATGCTCGCGGTACGCTTGCCCGAAGAGCAGCTGCGCCCGCTCCTCGGCCCCGGCAGCGCGATCGCCGCGGTTAACGCGCCCGCCTTGAGCGTCGCCTCGGGTCCGGAGGCTGAGATTGAGGCCCTGGCGGCACAGCTCACCCTGCGTGGAATCAGCAGCCGCAGGCTGCAGACCTCGCACGCCTTCCATTCGCCGATGGTCGAACCGGTCATCGCGCCGCTCGAGAAACTCCTCGCCCGCACCGCACTCAGCGCCCCGCGTCTGCCGTACGTCTCGTGCGTGAGCGGCACCTGGATCACGCAAGCCGAAGCCACTGCGCCCCGCTACTGGGCCCGGCACGCACGCGAGACCGTGCGCTTCGCGGACGGCGTCGCGGTCCTCGCTGCCGGCGATGCGGCGCCCATCCTGCTCGAGGTGGGTCCCGGCAACGTCACCACGACGCTGGCACTGCAGACCCTCGCCGGCAGCGGCGCAGCGGTCGTCACCTCGCTGCAGGACGCCGCGCGCGAGAGCTCCGACCGTGACTGCGTACTTGAGGCCCTCGGCAGGTTATGGACACTCGGAGCGCAGCCGCGCTGGGAAGCGCTGCACGAGGGCGCGCGGCGACGTGTGCCGCTGCCGACCTATCCCTTCGAGCGCAAGCGCTTCTGGATCGAGGCCCCGGTACGCAGCGCCGCGAGCGCGCTCGTGGCCGGCGCCGCCGCCCCTGCCGCGAGCGCGCGCGAGGCAGCGGCCGCCGCCGACACACCCGCGCCGGCAGCAGGCGGCCGCCTTGGCGCCATGAGCGCGGCGATCGCGGCGATCCTCGAGCAGCTCTCCGGCAATGCCCCCGTGTCGCTGAGCGCGGGCACGACTTTTCTCGAGATGGGCTACGACTCGCTCTTCCTCACGCAGCTCGCGCAGAAGATCCAGGGCCAGCTGCGGGTGCCGCTGACCTTCCGCCAGCTGCTGCGCGAATACCCGAGCATTCCCGCGCTTGCAGCTTTCCTCGCCGAGCGCACCGCGGGCGCCCCGGCGATCACCGGCAGCCGCGCCGCCGCGCTGCCCGCGGAAAGCGCCCGTGCCTCGCGCTTCTCGGTATTCGCACCCGCAAAGGCGCAGGCCGGGGAGAGCCTCAGCCGCGAGCAGCAGCAGCACATCGATGACCTCACCCGCCGCTACACGAAGCGCACCGCCGAGTCCAAGCGCCAGACGCAGGCGCAGCGTGCGGTGCTCGCCGACCCGCGTGCGGTCGCGGGTTTTCGCAGCGAGTGGAAGGAGCTCGTCTACCCTCTCATCGTGACGCGCAGCGCCGGCTCCAAGCTCTGGGACGTCGATGGCAACGAATACGTCGACCTGGTAAATGGCTACGGCGGCACCGCATTCGGGCACGCCCCGGACTTCGTGGTTGAGGCGGTGCGCGCGCAGCTCGAGCGCGGCTTCGCCATCGGCCCGCAGACCGAGCTTGCCGGCAAGGTCGCCGCGCTCCTGTGTGAGCTCACCGGCAACGAACGCGTGACCTTCTGCAACACCGGATCCGAAGCCGTCATGGCCGCCATGCGTCTTGCGCGCACCGTGACCGGGCGCGACAAGATCGTCGTCTTCAACGGCGACTACCACGGGCAGTTCGATGAGGTGCTCGTCAAGGGCGTGCAGCACGCAGGCGCCGCGCCGCGCTCGGTGCCAGTGGCACCGGGCATCCCGCACGCGGCGGTCGAGAACATGATTGTGCTCGAGTACGCAACCCCGGCAACGCTTGAGTGGCTGCGCGAACACGCAGGCGAACTCGCCGCCGTGGTGGTGGAACCGGTGCAGAGCCGCCACCCGAGCCTGCAGCCGTTCGAATTCCTGCGCGCCGTGCGCGCCATAACCGAGGCGAGCGGCACCGCCTTCGTGCTCGATGAGGTCGTCACAGGCTTCCGCACCCATCCGGGAGGCATCCAGGCACTCGCCGGCATCCGCGCCGATATGGCGACCTACGGCAAGGTGGTCGGTGGCGGCCTGCCGATCGGCATCCTCGCAGGCTGCACGCGCTTCATGGACGCCCTCGATGGGGGCGCCTGGCGCTTCGGCGATGCCTCGGTGCCGGAGGTCGGCGTCACCTTCTTCGCCGGCACCTTCGTGCGTCACCCGCTGGTGCTCGCCGCCGCGCTCGCGGTGCTCGAGCATCTCAAGCGCGAGGGCCCGCAGCTGCAGGAGCGCCTCGCGGCGCGCACCGCGCAGCTGGCCGCGGACCTCAACGCGCTCTTCGATCGGCATGGGATCGCGGCGCGGGTCGAGAGTTTCGCCAGCTGGTTCTACTTCAACATCCACGCCGAGCACCCGCTCGCGACGCTGCTCTTCTATCACCTGCGCCTGCGGGGACTGCACATCCAGGATGGCTTCCCCTGCTTCCTCACCACGGCGCACTCGGACGCTGACGTCCAGCACATCTTCGCGGCTTTCAGCGCCAGCATCGTGGAACTGGCTGCGGTGGGTATCTTCGCGGCAAGTGCGGCCGTCAAACCGGCGGCCGCCGTCGCCACCACCGCGGGCCCCGACGAGCCGCTGGCCCTTACCGAGAGTCAGACCGAGATCTGGCTCGCGGCGCAGATGGGCGATGAGGCCTCGTGCGCTTTCAACGAGTCGGTGAGCCTGCGCCTGCGCGGTGCCCTCGATGAACGGGCACTGCGGCAATCGCTGAGCCTGCTCTTCGAGCGGCATGACGCGCTGCGCACCTGCTTCAGCGCGACCGGAGAGAGCATGTGGGTAAGCGCGCCGCGGGCGCCCGAGCTTGCCCTGCACGACCTGTCGACGGCGGCAGAGCCCGAGAGCGCACTCGAGCACCTCCTCGCCGAGGACGCCAACCGGCCCTTCGACCTCGTCAACGGGCCGCCCGCCCGCGTGCAGCTGGTGCGGCTCAGCGCCGCAGAACACGTGCTTGTCTTCACCGCGCATCACATCGTCTGCGACGGCTGGTCGATCAACGTGATCGTGAGCGAGTTCGCGACGCTCTATCCCCTGTGCCGCCAGGGCCTGACGCCGCAGCTGCCCGCGGCGCTCTCCTTCAGCGCCTACGCACGGACGCAGGCCCAGCGCGACCCTGGCGAGCTCGCGCAAACGCAGCAGTTCTGGCTGGCACGCTTCCGCGAACCGGTCCGCGCCCTCGAGCTGCCCACCGACCGGCCGCGGCCCGCCATGAAGTCCTATCGCGGCGCGAGCCGCACGCGCCGCATCGATGCTGCGCTCTACCGCGCGATCAAGCAGGCGGGAGCCAGGTCCGGGAGTACCCTCTTCGTCACCCTGCTCGGTGCCTTCCAGGGGCTGCTCGGCCGATTGAGCGGGCAGCGGGAGGTCGTCGTCGACGTGCCGACCGCCGGGCAGTCCCTGATCGGTGAACAGATCCTGGTCGGCCACTGCGTAAATTTCCTGCCGATCCGCGCGCACTGGGGCGCGGATACCCCGGTGGCTGAGCACCTGCGCACGCTCGCGCGCGAGGTGCTGGACGCGGCCGAGCACTCGAACTACACCCTCGGCACCCTGGTGCGGGCGCTGGCGCAGCCGCGCGAGCACAACCGCATGCCGCTCGCGGAAATCCAGTTCAATCTCGAGCGCTTGACCGAGCGGCTGCAGCTGCCGGACCTGAGCCTCGAGGTCACCCCCAACGCCAAGGCCCACGTGGTGTTCGATCTGTTCCTCAACATCATCGAATCCGACGCCGGCCTGCGCCTCGACTGCGACTACAACACCGACCTGTTCGATGCGGCCACCATCGATCGCTGGCTCGAGTGCTACCAGGTGCTGCTGCAGAGCATCGTGGCCGATGCCGCGCAGCCGCTCGCAGGCATTGCCTACCTCTCGGCCGCCGAGCGCGAGCGGCTGCTCTACACCTATAACGACAGCGCGCACGACTTCCCGCGCACCCAGTGCATCCATGAACTCATCGCAGCGCAGGCGCGCGCGCATCCTGAGGCTGTGGCGGTCGAATGCGGCGCCGAGCAAGTGAGCTATGGAGCACTCGAGCAGCGCTGCACGCAGCTCGCGGCGCTGCTGCGCGAGCGCCTCGGTACGCGCGCCGCCTCAGGGTGTCGGGTGGCGGTCGCGGTGGAGCGCTCGATAGAGCTGCCGGTGGCCCTCATCGCCGTGCTCAAGGCCGGCTGTGCCTACGTGCCGCTCGATCCCGGACACCCGCCCGCGCGGCTGCGCTACATCCTCGAGGATGCCGGAGTCGCCGCCCTCATCACCGACGGCTCGATCGCAACGCAGCTCGTGCCCGAAGACGTCGCCGTCGTGCATCTAGGACGTGATGCGGCGGCACTGGCGGCCGCCCCTGTGGCGGCGCCCGCGACTGCTGTCGCACCCGCCGCCCTCGCTTATGTCATGTACACCTCCGGCTCCACCGGACTTCCCAAGGGCGTCGAGGTCGAGCACCACTCGGTGGTCAACTTCCTCACGTCCATGGCGCGCACCCCCGGCCTCGGCGCCGAGGATGTCCTGCTCGCGGTCACCACCGTTGCCTTCGACATCGCAGCACTCGAGCTCTACCTGCCTCTCAGCGTCGGGGCCCGGCTCGTGATCGCGCCCCGCGAGACGCTCCGGGATGGCTTCGCGCTGCGCCGCGAGCTTGAGTCGCGGCGCGTGACGGCCATGCAGGCGACACCGGCGACCTGGCGGCTGCTGCTGGAGGCGGGCTTCCGCGCGCCGGCCGGGTTCAAGATGCTCTGCGGGGGCGAGACTCTGCCGCGCGAGCTCGCCGCGCGCCTGCTGCGCGGAGCGGGCGTGCTGTGGAACCTGTACGGCCCGACCGAGACCACCATCTGGTCCTCCTGCGGCGCGGTCGTCGCGGGCGATGCGCCCGTGAGCGCCGGCCGGCCGATCGCCAACACGCAGCTCTACGTGCTCGATGCCGAGCGGCAGCCGGTGGCGCAGGGCGTGCCGGGCGAGCTCTACATCGGCGGCGAGGGCGTGGCACGCGGCTACCGCGGCCGGCCTGAGCTGAACGCACAGAAGTTCCAGGCCAACCCGTTCGCGGCCGGCCGCCTGTACCGCACGGGCGACCTGGCGCGCTGGCTGCCGGGAGGCGAGCTCATGCTTCTCGGGCGCACCGACAGCCAGGTGAAGCTGCGCGGCTTCCGCATCGAGCTCGGCGAGATCGAGAACACCCTCGCCCGCCTGCTCGGGCTCGAGGCCGCGGTGCTCTTGCGCGAGGACGTGCCCGGAGTTGCGCGCCTGGTGGCCTACTACCGCGGCGACGACCGCGCACGCACGCCGGCGGCACTGCGCGCCGCGCTGCAAACGCAGCTGCCGGAAGTCATGATCCCCACCGCCTGGGTGGCGCTGCAAGAGCTGCCGCTCAATGCGCATGGCAAGCTCGACCGGGGAGCGCTGCCCCCACCCGAGCCGGCCGATGCCGGCCCTGATGAATTCGTAGCTCCCGAGACACCCACCGAAATATGTCTGGCCAGGATCTGGAGCGAGGTATTGCATCTGCCCCGCGTCAGCGCAAATATGGACTTGCTTAAGGCTGGAGCCGACTCGATCCAACTATTTCAAATAATTGCGCGCTCCACCCGGGAGGGCTTTCGTTTGACGGCCAGGCAGCTTCTCCAGGCGCGCACCTTGCGGGCCGTCGCCGTCCTCGCCGATACCGCCTCACCGGCCGCAGACCGGAACCAGGCGCAGGCGGCGCTGCCCACCCTCGGCCAGTTCCAGCGTGAGCGCCGGCCGGTGGCCACCCGCAAGCGCTAATGGCCACGGTCAGCGAAAAGGTTCTCGGCGCGGCGGCGAGCCCGGACATTGAGACCGCCGGCAAGCGCCTCGCCGCGGCGCTGCCGCAGCCGCTCGAGGCGCTCTCGGACCCTCCCGAATACTGTGACTTCCCCTGCTCGGTCGCGCAGGAGCGCTTCTGGCTGCTCGACCGACTGGAGCCGGGAAACCCGGCCTACAACGTCGCCGTGCGCTGGCAGCTCGAGGGCACGGTCGAAACCGCGCTGCTGGAGCAGGCCTGGAACGAGATCCTGGCGCGCCATGAGATCCTGCGCACGCGCTTCCTCGAGATCGACGGCAAGCCGATGCAGCGGGTGGCCGCGCATTCGTCGCTGAAGATCTCCGCGATCGATCTTGAGTCCCTCGCCCCCGAGGCGCGCGCCGCCGAGGGCGATCGCATCGGCCTCATCGAGGCGCGCGCGCCGTTCGACCTCGGCACGGGGCCCCTCATCCGCGTGGTGCTGCTGCGCCACTGCGCAACGCTTGCGGTCATCCTGGTGACGACCCACCAGATGGTGGCGGATGGCTGGTCGATCGGTGTCATGGCGCGCGAGATGGGCACCCTCTATGAGGCGCTGCGCGCCAAGCGCGCGCCGCCCCTCACCGACCTTGCCATCCAATACGGCGACTACGCCTCCTGGCAGCTCGAGTGGCTGCGCCAGCGCGGCACGCAGGCCGAGCGCAGCTACTGGCAGCGCCAGCTGCAGGGCGTGCTGTCCTTCGAGGTGGTGCCGGACCGGCTGCGGCCGGCCGTGCCCACCACCAACGGTGCGATCGCATCGCTGGTGCTGCCGCGTGAGCTGACCGATCGCATGGCGCACTTGAGCGCCGCCCAGGGCGTGACACTCTTCGCCACCGCGGTCGCAGCGTTGTGCGCAACGCTGGCGCGCTACACCGGCAAGTCCGGGGTGGTGATCGGCACACAGGTGTCCGAGCGCGACCAGGTGGAGCTCGAGCCCATGATCGGGCAGTTCGTGAACTCGCTGATCCTGCGCAACGACCTGTCCGGCGACCCGCCGTTCGCTGAGATCATGCAGCGCGCCGGCGCCACCATCACCGAGGCACTGGAACATCGCCACATCCCGATCGAGCAGCTGCTCGACATGGTAAAGGCCGGTCGCGGCGGCAGCAGCAGCCCGCCGATCTCGGTGAACTTCATCTTCCAGCGCACCTTTATCGACAACCGCGACTACGGGGACTTCACCCTCATCGACATGCCCTCGCTGCCGGCGGGCGCCATCTATGACCTGAACTTCTTCATGGTGGAGCGCGCCGACGGCTGGCGCTTCTCCTGTCAGTACAACACCGATCAGTTCGAGCCGGAGACCGCGAAGCGCCTGCTCGGCTACTTCCAGTCGGCGCTGGAAAGCGCCGTGCACAATCCCGCGCTGCCGCTCTCGGAACTGCGCCTCGCCGCGCCGGCCGAGCTGCAGCGTCTGGCGGCGCGCCTGAGCGGTCCCATGGTCGCGCATCCCCCGACGCAGACGCTCGCCGCGCAGCTGAGCGGCCGTGCCGAACTCGCCCCGGCCGCGATCGCGATACAGCACGGCGAGCGGCGGATCACCTTCGCGCAGCTGGAAGCGCAGGCGCGCGGGGTGGCGCGGCGGCTGCAGCAGTCAGGGGTCGGCCCCGGCGCCCGCGTGGCGCTGCTGCTCGAGCGCTCCCCGGAGCTCATCATCGCCATGTTCGCCGCGCTCAAGACCGGCGCTGCCTACGTGCCGCTTGACCCGCGCACCGAGGCGGCCGAGCTCGGGCGCCTGCTCGAGGTGAGCGGCGCGCAGGCGCTGCTGACGAGCGCCGCGCTCGCGGGTGCCCTGACCACGGCGACGCCGGTGATCAGCGATTTCAGCGCGAGCGCGGCCGGGCCTGAGGATGCGCCGGTGCTGGCCGCGGCCGGTACCGCCGCCGTGTGGTTCACGCGGCGCGACGCCCACGACCCCGCGGCGGTGGAGGTCACGCACCAGGGCCTCATGAACATGCTGAGCGGCGTGCAGATGCGCATCGGCCTGTACTCGGCGGACACGGTCATCTCCTTCGGCGCGGTGGCACCGGAGCGCGCCCCGGTGGAGCTGCTGCTGCCGCTCCTGTGCGGGGCCCGCGTGGCGATCGCCACCGCGGCCGAGGCGGCCAACCCGCGGCTGCTCGCGCACCTGGTCAGGCGCGGCCGCATGCCGGTGGTGGCGGTGGCACCGGATTTCTGGCCCGCCCTCCTGAAGGCGACGCCGCCGCGGCGCCGCTTCGGCAAAGTGCTCTGCGAGCGCGGCGCGCTCGATGCCGCGCTCGCCGCGCGCCTGCTGGCGCGCGGCGCGGAACTGTGGGCACTGCACGGCTACGTCGAGACCGCCGGCTGCGTTGCGGCGCGGCGCGTGCGCGCACCGCACGACCTGTCGGTGCTCGGTGAGCCCTTCGCCAACACCCGGCTGCGGGTCCTCGATGAGCGCCTGGCCGCTCCGCCGGTCGGCGCCACCGGGCGCCTGTTCGTCGGCGGAGACGCGGTCGCGGGCGGCTACCTCGGCGGCCGGGATCCTGAGCGCTTCATCGCCGACCCCGCCGGCGGCACGCAGCTGTTCCACACCGGCGACTGGGCGCGCGTGCGTGCGGACGGCACGGTCGAGATCCTCGACGTCGAACTGCCGCCGCCGCGCGCGGTGGCGGCAGCGCCAGCCGCACCCGTCGCGCCGGCGGAGGCGCAGCTCGAGGGCGAGCTGCGCGCGCTATGGAGCGAGCTCCTCGGGCAGGAAGTCAGCGACCCGCGCGCGAACTTCTTCGAGCTCGGCGGCCACTCGCTGCTGGCGGCGCGGATGCTGGCGCGGGTGGAGAAGCAGTACGGGCGCCGCATCACCCTGGCCGCGCTGTTCCGTGCCCCGAGCGTGCGGGGACTCGCGCGCCTGCTGCGCAGCGCGCCGCGCGACTTCGACTTCCGCCAGATGGTGCGCCTGCAGGCCGACGGCACCAATCCGCCCATCATCGCCATCAACAACACCGGCGTTTACTACCTGCTCGCCAAGCGCCTCGGCGCCCAGCAGCCGGTGACGTCGCTGCAGGTCTTCGACCCTTCCGTGCGGCGGCCGACGCTGCCGGGCACGCTCGAGGAGATCGCGGCCGAGTACGTACAGCTCATCCGCCGCGTACACCCGCGCGGTCCCTACGTGCTCGCCGGCTGGTGCGTCGCCGGGGCGCTCGCCTTTGAGATCGCCCGCCAGCTGGTCGAATCCGGGCAGCCGGTGGCGCGGCTGTTCCTGATCGACACCTGGCTGCCGCGCTACTTCGCGCGTTTGCCGGTGTGGCGGCGCGTGATCGGCAGCCAGTCCATGCGCTGGCAGATGACGCGCATCGAGTGGCGCAAGTTCACGAGCGGCCAGCAGACCTTGCGCGACTTCTTCAACCGTCTCGTCACCGTGCGCCGCGCCACGGCGCTGCTGGCGCGCCTCGCCGGCACCGGTGCGAGCGCAGAACCGCAACAGCCGGCGGTGGCGCCGCAGGACTACGACCAATGGCTCCTGCAGTACCTGCGCTCGCGCACCGACCGCTACGAGCCGCAACCCTACCGCGGCCGCATCACGCTCTTCCGCAGCACGCACGAACCCACCGGCTGGTGGTTCGACCCGCTCGCCGGCTGGGGCCGCTATGCCTCCGAAGGAGTCGAGCTCGTCATCGTGCCCGGCAACCACTTCACGATGTTCCAGGACCCGGGGTGCGCACAGATGGCGTCGCGCATGGGGGCGCTCATCGCGGACAGCTCAGCCGGCGAGCGCCGCTAAGGCGCGCCTGACAGCGCGCGGGCAAAGAACCCCGCGAGCCGCCGCCCGTACTCCTCGCCCGCCGCGGCGGCGAAGCCGGCGTGGCCTGCGTGGGGGACGATCCACAGCTCTTTGGGCTGCCGCGCGGCATCGAACAGCACCCGGGATGCGAATGGCGGCACCAGGCGGTCGCGCTCGCCACTGAGAATGAACAGCGCCCGCGGCGCGAGCGCCGCCGCGGCCTCCGGCGGCGGCAGGTCGCGTGCCGCGCCGCGGTAGCGGTGCAGCACCCACAGCGCCGGCAGCGCACTCAAAAACCCCCAGCCGTCATTGGCGCGCCGGGTCTCGGCGTCCAGATCCTCGGGCGTCGAGGCCAGCACGAGTGCCTTCAGGCGCCGCTCCCGGACCGCCGACTGCATCAGGATGTAACCGCCGAAGGAAAGACCGAAGGCGCCGATGCGCTCAGGATCGACCTCGGGGCGCGTACCGAGCCAGTCGACCGCCGCACTCACGGCGCGCTCCTCCGCGGCGCCCCAGCGTGTCTGCCCGGCGCTCAGTCCCTGGCCGGGCAGGTCCAGGGCCAGGACGCCGAAGCCCGCCTGGGCGAGCAGGCGTGTCTCATCGAGGAGCGAGGCGCGCTCGGCCCCGGTGCCGTGCACGAGGATGACAGCGGCGCCGTCGCGCGAGGGCACATACCAGGCTGCGAGCATCCGCGCGGCACTCGGGCCAAATGTAACCGACTGCAAGTGTGGTACGGCGGCCACGGCGGGATCGAGCGTGAGCGGACCTGGGGGCGTACGCAGGAAGTCGCTGCGCGCGCTGCGGTAGCTATGCCACGCAATGCGCCCGGCGCCGAGCGCGAGCGCGGCGGCGATGAGACCTAACATAACGATCGGCAGCGACGCTCTCATGCAAGAAAAAGGCGGTTTCCCGGTGTGGCGGCGCCGGCGCCGCGTGGCTATTCTAGCGGCGAGCGTGCGCGCCGCGATCTCGCAGGCGCCGCCGGCGGACGGCGGCAGGCGCACGACTCAAACACACATGCAGCCCACGCTGGCAACGCCCGAGTCGCAAGTCGAATCCACGGCATCCGTGCCGCGGTTCGAGGTCGATGCGTGCGCGGCATTCGAGGCGCACTACAACCGCTCGAGCTTCCTCTTCAGCCACGCGCTGCACCTGAACCCGCTGTTCGAACTGCCGCAGCTCCTGGAACTGGCGGCGCGCCGGCCGCCGGAGCCGCAGTTCGCCTACTGGTCCAACGGGCGTGTCGGGGTCGCGCATCGCTGGGACGCCAAGGTCGCGCCGCGCCGCTCGCTCACCGACACCGTGGCACACATCGCGGACAACGACTCGCTGGTGCTGCTCAAGCACGTGGAGCGCGATACGCTCTTCGGGCCGAGCATCCGCCAGGTCTGCGAGCAGGTGATCGAGCTCAGCGGTGCGCGCATGCGCCAGGATGTGCTCGAGGCGCGCGGCACGCTCCTGATCGCCTCCCCGGGGCGGCTCACTTCCTACCACCTCGACGCGGACGTCAACTTCCTCTTCCAGATCGCCGGCGACAAGTGGCTGAGCGTCTTTGACCAGCAGGACCGCACGCTCACCAGCCACGAGGAACTCGAGCGCTACTATGACGGCGACCCGAACGGGGCGGTGTTCAAGGAGGCCCGCCAGAGGGAGGCGCGCCGCTATGACCTGGGCCCAGGCCTGGGGGTGCACATCCCGAGCATGGCTCCGCACTGGGCACAGAACCGCGAGCAGCCCTCCGTCGCGCTCAGCATCAATTTCGACTTGCGCTCGGTGAAACGGCTCGGGCGCATCTACCACTTCAACTGCAAGCTGCGCCGCCACGGCATCCGCCCGCGCCCGCCCGGCGCCTCGGCGTGGCGCGACTCTTTGAAGCTTGCGGCTCTCTCGGGCCTGGGAGCGGCGCAGCGCATCGTGAAACGCGGCGCCAGGGCGAGGCAGCCTCAGTCCTTGCGCAGCGGCCCGTAGCGGGCGTCCTTGTACCTGAGGATGAGAGCGCCTACCGGGCGCTTCACCGCATCCTTCAGCGCCGACTGCCACGGCGGCGTGGGCCGCAGCTTCAGCTTCTTGCGCAGGTAGTAGTTGGCGCAGTAGAGATCCGCGTACTCGCGGTTCCAGCTGTGGTAGTTGATGCTCACCGAGACGGAGATGTTGTCATCGTTCTGCACCCAGTGCGGGCAGTTGACAGGGATGTGCACCCCGTTCCCGGGCACCAGGCGCACGACGTCGGCGCGCTCCTGAAACTGCGGCTTGTAGATGGCGGCGTTGCGGTCCACGGTCCAGAAGCGCTCGATCTCCTCCTCCGGCAGCACCTCGCGGTCGTACTTGCTGAAGATGCTGATGTCCTTCTCGCCGCGCACCTGCAGCAGGAAGTTGGTCTCGCTGTCGATGTGATAGGTGGAGATGCGCCGCGGCGAAGTAATGAAAATGATGACCTCGCGCCGCCGCATCTTGCGCTGCATCTGCCGGCCGCTGACCTCGAGCAGATCCGACATGCAGCGCTCGAGCAGCTGCGCGTAGGCCGGATCGGTCTCGGCGCGCTTGAGGATGATGAACGCGCCGGCGGTCTCGATGCGGCGGATGGTCTCATCCACCGGGAAGGCGCAGCGTGAACTCTTCGTGCCCCAGCGCTCGTTCAGGTCCCTGACACCCGCGTCGTAGTACAGATCATCGCGCCGCTGCGCGGCCGTGCTGCTCGCCAGCTCGATGAGCCGCGGCAGTTCGAACAGCGGGTGGGACGCAAGTGCGTGGCGCAGCACGAAGCAGCGCTTGTTGAAGCGCTCGGCGAAAACGGCCGGCTCGAGCTGCAGAAGTCCCATGTCGCGGTAAGTCTAGCCATGCCGGGGGGAAACTGTCTTCTGGGGCTGTCCCCACCGGGCCCCTGCCGCCGCGTCGCCGCGGCCTGATGCGACAGAATCCACCCCGGCGGCCCGTTTGCGGCCCTCAGGCCCCCGGGCCGCCGAAGGCCCCGGCCTGCCGCAGGCGCGCAAGCTCGGCCGGGGTGAGCCCGAGACGCTCGCTCAGGACCTCCTCGGTATGCTCGCCGAGGAGCGGCGGCGCGCGGCGGTACTCAAGCTCGCTGCGCGAGTAGCGGATGGGATTGCGCACGGAAGGGACGCTGCCGGCCGGATGCGGCAGGTCGAGCCGCAGCTGGCGGTGTCTCACCTGCGGCTCGGCGAAAGCCTGCGCGATATCGTTGATTGGCCCGCAGGGGACCCCGGCGGCGCTGAAGGTCGCGATCCACGCCGCCGTCGTGCGTGCCTTGAGCGCCGCCTCGATGCGCGCCACGAGCTCGCCGCGGTGCGCCACGCGCGCGGCGTTGTCGGCGAAGCGCGCATCAGCCGCCATCTGCGCAAGTCCCGCCGCGCCGCAGAAGCTTGCGAACTGCCGGTCGTTGCCGACCGCGAGCATGAGGAAACCATCGGCGGTGGCAAAGGCCTGGTAGGGGGTGATGTTGGGGTGCGCGGAGCCGTGGCGCTGCGGGGCAACGCCGCTCAGGAGGAAGTTCAGGTTCTGGTTCGCGAGCCAGCCGATCTGCGTGTCCAGCAGTGCAAGGTCGATGTACTGGCCGCGCCCGGAGGCGGTGCGTTCGTAGAGCGCGCCGAGGATCGCGGTGACCGCGTACATGCCGGCCATGAGGTCCGCCACCGCGACGCCCACCTTCAGGGGCCCGGCGCCCGGCTCTCCATCGGCGATCCCGGTGACGCTCATGAGCCCGCCCATTCCCTGGATCATGGCGTCGTAACCGGGGCGCGCCGCATCCGGGCCGTCCTGGCCGAAGCCGGAGATGGCGCAGTAGATCAGCTGCGGATGCGCATCCTTGAGGTCCTGATAGCCGAGGCCGTACTTTGCCAGTCCGCCGACCTTGAAGTTCTCCACCAGCACATCGCAGCCGAGGGCGAGCCCGCGCGCGAGGCGCGCCCCGGCTGGGTTCGCAAGGTCGAGCGTGACGGAGCGCTTGCCGCGGTTGGCACTGAGGTAATAGGCCGACTCGCGCGTCGGCTCGCCGCCGGAGTCCTTCAGCCACGGCGGCCCCCACTGACGCGTGTCATCGCCGCCGCGCGGCTCTTCCACCTTGATCACATCCGCGCCGAAGTCCGCCAGCAGCTGCGTCGCCCAGGGGCCGGCGAGCACGCGCGTCAGATCGAGCACCTGCACGCCGGCCAGGGGTCCCATGGGTGAGGCTTCAGCGCTGCCGGCAACGGACGCGCCGCTTCACGGCTCGTTGCCCGCCGCGGCCGCGCCGCGGAACTCGGTCTCGCTGTCGGCGGCGAGCCAGGCGAGCGCCGCCCAGGCAGCCACGTTCTGATCCAGCTGCACGCGGTCGACCTTGTCGAGCGTGTCATCGGGGGTGTGGTGGATGTCGAAGTAGCGCGTGCCATCCTGCTTCAGCGCAAAGCCCGGGACGCCGGTGGCCTGCATCGGCGCCACGTCCGCCCCCACCTCCCCGCGCGGCGGGCGCTCCAGGATGATGCCGAGCGGGCCGATGACGCGCAGCGCGGCATCGGCGAAGGGGCCCTTGCTCACGGCGGGGGGCAGCCCGAGCGCGTAGATGCGGTCGGCGCCGAAGTCGCTCTCGCTGGCGAGCACGTGGCGTGCGAGCTCGCCGGCATGGTTCGTCGCGTAGGAGTTGCCGCCGAAGTCCCCGAAGGGCTTGACCGGCTGCGCAATCTCCTCGGAGCCGAACAGCACCACGCGCACGGTGCGCCGGGGCTTGTGCGGCAGGTCGCGGATGAGTTTGGCCGCCGCGACCACGATCGCCGTGCCGGTGCCGTCATCGATGGCCCCGGTGCCCTGGTCCCAGCTGTCCAGGTGTGCTCCGAGGAGCACGAATTCCTCGTTCTTGAGCGAGCCCTTGACGTCGGCGATGACGTTCTGTGAGTGCGCATCACTGCGGTAGGAGGCACCCGAGAACACCCGCACGCGCGGGGTGATGCCGAGCGCGGCGACGCGCTCGAGCTGCTCGGCATCCGGGGCGCTCAGGGCAAAGGCGGGCACCGCCACGTGGCCGTCGACGTAGGCGGTGGTACCGGTGTGGCCGATGCGGTGGCTGTCGGTGCCAGCCGAGCGCATGAGGAAGGCGATCGCGCCCGCCTTGCCGGCCGCCTCGGGACCCTCGACCCGCGCCGCGACCGCAGGTCCATAGCCCGCCCCGTCCTGGGTGCGCACCATGCGATTACTGATGAAGGCGATCTTGCCGAGGAGTGTCCCGGGCTTCACGGCCTTCAGTTCGGCGAGCGTCGGGAAAGTGACAATGTCGCCCTCCAGGCCCGCCGCCGGCGTGGCCGGGGACTCCCCGAGAGCTGCGACCACGAGCGGCTGGTGTGAGGGCGCGATGAGCTCAGCGCGTTCCTCGCCGCGCACCCAGGCGGTGATCGGAAAGCTCTCGATGTGGACGTTGTCAAAGCCGAGCGCCTTCAGGCGCGCCGCGGCCCACTGCGCCGCGGCCTCTTCGTTGGCCGAGCCCGCCGGCCGCGCGCCGAAGCGTGTCGTCAGCTCGCTCGTCCAGGCGTAGGCGATGTCGTGACCGGCGAGCGCCGCATCGCGCAGCTGCGCGGCGACGGTCTCCGCGGGCACCGGGGATGCGGCCGGCACGGCTGCGTTCGCGGCGATGAGTGTCAGGGCCGCGCCCAGGCGCAGGCACGCAGGAGTCAGGTTCAGGTGGCGCACGGGCATCGGAGGCCTTCCGGTCTTACCTTGAAGAAGCGGCGCATTCTACGGGAAGCGCGTGCGCGGGCACCACGCAAGCGGCCGCCCTCCACCGCGCGCAGCGCTCGGGAGGGCGCTTTAAGGCAGCTGCGCCACCGGCAGCGGGGTTGCGAGGTGAAAGCCCTGCACGTAATCGACGCCGATGCGGCGCAGTTCCTTCAGCACCGCCTCGCTCTCGACGCACTCCGCGACGGTCGCGATGCCAAGCGCCCGGCCCACCTTGGCGATGGCCTCCACCATGCTGCGGTTCACCGGGTCCTGGGTGATGTGGCTGATGAACTGACCGTCGATCTTCAGGAAGTCCACCGGCAGCGACTTCAGGTACACGAAGGAGGACACGCCGGTGCCAAAGTCATCGAGCGAGAACTTGCAGCCGCGCGCCTTGAGCTCGCTCATGAGGAAGCGCGCGTTGGAGAGGCTGGTGACGACGGCGGTCTCGGTGATCTCGAAGCACAGCGCCGCGGCGATCGCCGGCTCGCCGACGCTCTGCAGCACGAAGTCGACGAACGACTGATCGTTGAGGGAGGTGCCCGAGAGGTTGACCGCGAATAGCGGCAGCGCCTTGCCGGCGCGCTGGCGCTCGTGCAGCAGCGCGATGGCGCGCTCGACCACCCAGCGGTCGATCGCCGACATGACGTTGTAGCGCTCGGCCGCCGGGATGAACTCGGTCGGCGCGACGAGCTCGCCGGTGTCATCGCGCAGGCGCACCGTGAGCTCATGGAAGGCAACTGCCGGCTCCCCGGCGAGCGCCACGATCGGCTGGAAATAAAGCTCGAGCCGGTCATCCTCGGTCGCCTGCGTGACGCGCGCCACCCAGTGCATCTCGCGGTGGCGGTGCGAGACGCCGTCGGCGCCGTAGACGTGGATGCGATTGCGGCCGGCGTCCTTGGCGGCATAGCAGGCGATGTCGGCGGCCGACATGACGCTCGCGACGTTCTCGGTATCGGCGCAGATCTGCACGATGCCGATGCTGGCACCGACCGAGAGCGTGGTCGCACCCCACACGAAGCGGAAGTCGCGGATGCCCTGGCGCACCCCTTCGGCGATACGCGTCGCCTGCTCCGGGGATACGCCCTCGAGCAGCACCCCGAACTCATCCCCGCCGAGGCGCGCGATGATGTCGCTGGCGCGCACCCGCGTCTGCAAGAGGCCCGTGACGTCGCGCAGCAGGCGATCACCGGCTTGGTGGCCGCAGGTGTCGTTCACGACCTTGAACTGGTCGAGGTCGATGTAAAGGAGCGCATAGGCACCCTCGCCGCGCTGCGCCGAGAGCAGCGCGCCGTGCAGGCGGTTGTCGAACTCGCGGCGGTTGATGAGCCCGGTGAGCGCATCGTGGCTCGCCTGCCAGGACAAGGCCCGCCGCAGGCGGCGCTCCTTGGTGACGTCATGGAAGACCACCACCGCGCCGATGACCTTGCCCTGGCGGTCGCAGATCGGGGCGGCGGACTCTGAGACGGCGACCTCGTGCCCGGTGCGCGTGATGAGCACCGAGTGATCGGGCGCTGGCGTACCGTGGCCACCGCGGCCGAGCGCGGCATCCGCGGAGCTCTCGAGCGGCTCGCGGGTGATCTCGTTGACGAGGTTCAGCACCGCGCCGATCCGCTGGCCGCGCGCCTCGCTGAGACTCCAGGCGGTGAGACTCTCCGCCACCGGGTTGATGTACTCGATGCGCCCTTCCGCGTCGGTGCTGATGACGGCATCGCCGATCGACTCGAGCGTGACCTGCGCGCGCTCCTTCTCGGCGAAGATCGCCTGCTCGGCGCGCTTGCGCTCGGTGATGTTGGTGATCGTGCCCTCGTAGCCGACGTGGCGCCCGCCCGGGTCGCACATGGGCCGGGCGTTCTCGAGCACGACCAGCTGCTGGCCGTCGCGGCGGCGCATGAGGAACTCGGCGTCGCGGATCTCGCCCTGCGAATCCACGCGGCGCGCAAACTCGGCGCGGTCGGCCGGATCCCAGTAGAGCGCGGCCGCCGAGGGCAGCGCGTAGATCTCTTCGGCGCTGCGGTAGCCGAGCATGGCGACGAAGGCGGGGTTCACCGACAGCAGCCGCCCGTCGCGGCCACTCTGGTAAACCCCCTCCGCGATGCTCTCGAACAGGCCGCGGAACTTCGCCTCGCTCGAGCGCAGCGCCTCCTCGCCCAGGCGGCGCTCGATGGCGATGCCGGCGAGCTGCGCGGCGCGCGCCATGAGCGTCTCCTCGGCGGTACTCGGCACGCCGACGTCGGTGCGGTACACCCCGAGCGCCCCGAGCACCTGGCCGCCGGCCGCCGTGATCGGCATCGCCCAGGCCGCGCGCAGGCCCGCGCTGCCGGCCGCCGCGCGCGCGTCAGCCCAGAAGGGGTCCTTCGCAAGATCCGCCACCAGCACTTTTCGGCCGAGGTAAACGCTCGCGGCACCCGAGCCGTTGCGGATGCCAACGCGCGCCTGCCCGAGGGCTTCGCGCACCGCTTGCGGCAGTTGCGGGGCGACCAGGGAGGCGAACGCCTGCCCGTCCGCCGCCAGCACGCTCACCGAGGAGAGTGAGCGCGCGATGGCCGACTCGATGAGGGCGGTGACGGAGCTCAAGACCGCCTCCAGCGGTGCGTTGCGCGTGATCTGCTCGAACACCTGCCGTTCGGCTTCGGCGATGCGCTCGGTACGCTTGCGCTCGGAGATGTCGGTGATGCTGCCGCGCACCAGGCGGCGGGCGCCGCTCGGCAGGTGCGCGAGACGCACCTCGCAGATGATCTCGCGCCCGTTGGCATCGCTATGCGACCAATCGAACTGCTGCACTTCGCCGGCGAGCGCCCGGGCGATGTAGGCGCGCGCCCGGTCCTCGGAAGCCACGCCGCCCGGCTGCTGCGGCGGGCTCAGGCGCACCCGCTCGAGCAGCTGCTCGCGGTTCATGCCGAAGAGCTTCTGGGCGTTCTCGTTGGCGTCGACGAAGCGCCCGGAGTCAACGTCGAGCACCACGATGGCCTCGGGGGCATGGTCGACCAGCAGCTGGTAGCGCTGCGCGCTCTCGCGCATGGCCTGCTCAGACTCGCGCCGTTCGGTGACGTCGCGCAGGCACAGGACGAACATCTCGCGGCGCGACAGCGGTGCCTTGCTAACGGCGATCTCGGCCGGGAACAGCTCCCCGCTCTGGCGGCGCGCCCACAGCTCGCGCGCGGTGAGGTCGAGCGCCGTGTCGCCGAGGCTCGCGGCTAGGCGCCCGAGGGCTTCGGGGACGGTTTCGCCGTCGGCGATCTTGGGCAGCAGCACATCGACGCGCTGGCCGATCACCTCGTGCTCGGCGTAGCCGAACACGCGCTCGCCGGTGGGATTGAAGGTGCGCACGATGCCGTTCTCGTCCACCAGCAGTACCACGTCCTTGATGTGATCGAGGATCACCTGCAGGTGCTCGCCCGACTGCTCGCGCGCCTCGTGGGCGAGCGCCTGCGCCTCATCGGCCATGAGCCGCATCGACTCGACGATGCCGCGCCGCTCGCGCTCGGTGGTGACGTAGTGCTCGTTGATCAGCCGCAGCAGCATCGGCACGTCGGGGACCGCGTTGCCGGTGCGCAGCTGCAGTTCGCGCAGCTGTGCCTTCAGTTGCGGATGCAGCTCGGGGTAGGCCTCAGCATGCGGCCGGGCATCCGCCCGAACGAGCGTGGTGGTGGCCCCGGGAGTGCCGTCAGGGGTATCGGGGGGCGTCCGGAAGGGATGCGTTTTTGACATAACCAAGGCCGCTGGACCCGATACAGATCATACGGGGGGTAGAACGGGGCGCTGTGAACCCCCTCCCGGTTTGCGGTGAGAGGGAATGCCGCGTGTCGGCGCCGGTCGGCGGGAACGCGGCCCGGCTAGTGCGGGGTGCCGGCTGCCTGCGTCTTGGCGCCAGCGGCTGCCTTGGTATTCGTGGGCAGGTCCGGCAGGCCGTTGCCCGCGATCACGGGGAAGACGTAGGTCTGGCTCGAGATCGAGCCGCCGATGTCCACCGACACCGTGGTGGTGAGGGTGTAAATGCCGTCCTGCTTCGGCAGTACCTTGACGGTGCGCTCGATGGGGGTGTTCTCGACCGGCCGGTCAGCCCCTTCAAGCTCGCCCGAGCTCACCAGTTCCAGCCCCTCCTCACCCTCGACCTTCCCGAAGATGCGGTCGAGGTTACCGGCGGTGGGGACGATCGAGATGGTGACGTCCAGGGGCTGTGCGGGCTCGGGCTTGGCCTGCAGGGCAAACTTCACCTGCACCGGCAGCGGGGCGCTGCCGGCCTTGGTCTGCGTCACTCCGCTCACCAGGCTTCGGGCCAGCTGGTCGGCGGGGCTCAGGGCCTTCTTGGCCACATGGGCGCCGGCGCCCGGGGCGCCCTCCTTGCCCGAGCCGCAGGCGGCAAGGAGCGCGGCGAGGGCGAGGATGAGGAGGGGGTTGCGCGTGATGTTCCACATAGACGAAGCGCCGCTCGCGTGCTGATTTGTCTTAAGTTACATGGGGCTTAAGTTCGCACAATAACGCGTCTGGCGACCCGAAGGCACGTGCGCCGTTCCCCATTTTGGTGCTCTCACTCGCGCAGCAGCGGGGGATCCTCGATCTGACCCATCTGCTCCATGAGGTCCTGCAGGTACCCCTCCCAGTAGCGCTCCTCCCCGAACCAGGGAAAGGCCCTCGGGAAGGCCGGATCCCCCCAGCGGTGCGCCACCCAGGCGGCATGGTGGAGCATGCGCAGCCCCCGCAGCGGCTCAATCAGCCGCACCTCCGCATGATCGAGTTCGGCGAACTGGCGGTAGCCCTCCAGGATCTCGGCCCACTGGCCCTGCTGCTCATCCGCCGACCCCGACAGCATCATCCACAGGTCCTGCACCCGCGGCCCCATGGCGCAGTCGTCGAGGTCGACGAACACCGGCCCGTGCTCGTTCCAGAGGAGATTGCCGAGGTGACAGTCCCCGTGCAGGCGGATCTCGCGCACGCCCTGGGCCGTGGCGAAGGCATCGCTTACCCGCTCAAGCAGCGCCCCGCTGACCGAGGCGTAGCGCTCGTGCAGACGCTCGGGCAGAAGCTCCGCCTCGAGCACCTGCGAGCGCGCCTCCCACCCCAGGCGCTCGACGCCGATGCGCAGGCGGTGGACGAACGGCCGCCGTGCCCCCACCTGGTGCAGTCTTGCGATGCTGCGGCCGAGGAGCTGCCGGGCCTCGGGGGCATCGAGCTCCGGGGCCCGGCCGCGCAGGAAGGGAAAGGCGCTGAAGCGGAACCCCTGGAAGCGCAGCAGCGTGTCCCCGTCGATCTTGAGGGGGGCGGCGACGGGCATCTCCACCTCGGTGAGTTCGTGGGTGAAGGCGTGCTCTTCGGCGATCTGGGCATCGCTCCAGCGGTGCGGGCGGTAGAACTTCAGCACCAGTCCGCGCTCCCCGGACCACACCTGGTAGACGCGGTTTTCGTAGCTGTTCAGGGCAAATAGGCGCCCGTCGGGGTCCAGACCCACCGCCGCGGCCGCATCCAGGACCACCTCCGGTGTCAGTCCTGCGAAGGGCTGCACAGTGCTTTCCCGGCTTTTGTTTATCATTCTGACCCCATGAGGCACGGCAGCATATTAGTGACGGGGGGTGCGGGCTACATCGGTTCCCACGTGGCCCTGCAGCTCACCGGGCGCGGCGAGCGGGTAGTGATCCTCGATGACCTGTCGCGCGGCTTCCGCCAGGCCACCCTCAATGCGCCGCTCATCGTCGGGCGAGTCGGCGACCGGGAACTCGTGGCGCAGCTGCTCAAGACCCATGAAGTCGACACGGTCATGCACTTCGCCGCCTACACCATCGTGCCCGAGTCGGTGCGCGAGCCGCTGAAGTACTACGCCAACAACACCTGCTCGACGCGCACGCTGCTGGAGTGCTGCGTCGCCGCCAACGTGCAGCACTTCGTGTTCTCCTCCACCGCCGCGGTGTACGGCACGCCCGCCGACGGGGTGGCGGCCGAGAGCACCCCGACTGCGCCGATCAATCCCTACGGCACCTCCAAGCTCATGTCGGAATGGATGCTCGCCTCGGTGGCCCAGTCCTCGAGCCTGCGCTATGCGGCGCTGCGCTATTTCAACGTGGCCGGTTCCGACTCCGGCGGCCGCATCGGCCAGGCGACGCCCAACGCCACGCTCCTCATCAAGGTCGCCTGCGAGGCCGCCGTCGGCAAGCGCGCGCACGTCTCGATCTTCGGCACCGACTACCCGACCGCCGATGGCACCGGCGTGCGCGATTACATCCACGTCGAGGACCTCGCGACCGCGCACGTGGACGCCCTCAGCTACCTGCGCGGCGGCGGCGACTCGACCACCCTCAACGTCGGCTATGGGCACGGCTACAGCGTGCGCCAGGTGCTCGAGAGCGTGGAGCGCATTTCCGGGCAGCGGCTGTCGGTGCGCGAGGAGCCGCGCCGTGCCGGTGACCCCCCGGCACTGGTGGCGCGCGCCGAGCGCATTCGCCGGGAGCTCGGCTGGCGGCCGCGCCTGAACGATCTGGACACCATTGTGCGCACCGCCTACGCGTGGGAGCAGCACCTGCAGCGCGAGCCCTGGTGAGTGCCTAAACGGACGCTGAACCGCACCGCCGAAAACGCGCCGCCGCGCGGGCACGCTAGGTAGAATGCGCCCCCATGCAGTGGGGGCGTCCCAAGTCATTGAGCGGACTGATGCTGGTCGGCCTGGCCCTGGTGGCCGTGCCGCTGCTCATCGCCATTCTGACGGCGGTGCTGCAGATGCGCGACCTCGCCGATACCGGCCAGAAAATCGTGCGCCAGGGCGTCACGGAGGCCAAGGGCAGCCAGGCGCTCTTCGGCCAGATTGCATCGCTCGAGCGTACCGCGCGCCTCTACGACCTCTTGAAGGACCCGAAGCTCCTCGAGCTGTATCGCACGCAGGATGAGGGCCTCAGCAAGATGCGCCAGCAGCTGCAGGCGCCGGCCGGGAGCGAGGCGCGCGCCACGCTCGAGTCTCTGGGGCAGCTGCAGCAGGGCATCCGCGAGACGGTGCTGAACCCGCCCGCGACCCCGGATCCGGCGGCAGCCTCCAACTCCTCCGCGCGTTTCACGCAGCTGAGCACCCTCGTCGAGCAGCTCGCGCAGCAAAACAACGCCCACGTCGACATGGAGGTCTCGGCGCTCGAGGAGCGTTCGCTGCAGGCCACCAAGCGCCTCGGCTGGACCGCGGCGCCCTTCCTGCTGCTCGCGACCATGGCGATGGCACTCCTGACTCTCGGCGTGGGGCGCCCGCTGCGCCAGCTCGACCGCGCCATCAGCGAACTCGGCGAGGGCAACCTCACCAACCCGATCGCGGTGTCGGGTCCGCGCGACCTGGAGCGCCTCGGCGGGCAGCTGGAGTGGCTGCGCGCGCGTCTGCTTGAGCTCGCGCACGAGCGCAACCGTTTCCTGCGGCACATGTCGCACGAGCTGAAGACGCCGCTCGCCAACATCCGCGAAGGCACCGAGCTCCTCATGGACGGCGCGGTGGGCGAACTCGATTCCAACCAGCGCGAGGTGGCCGCGATCCTGCGCGAGAACGGCATCAAGTTGCAGCGCATGATCGAGAACCTGTTGTCCTTCAGCGCCTGGCAGACCTCCAGCGTCGGGCTTGAGGCCACCGAGTTTCGCCTGCGACCGCTCGTCAAGCAGGTCCTGGAGAACCAACAGCTGACGCTCCTGTCGCAACGCGTACGCCTCGACGTGCACGTCGAGGACGTGACGCTCGTGGCCGACCGCGGCAAGATCCGTCTGATCCTTGAGAACCTGGTGTCCAACGCAGTCAAATACTCCCCCAAGGGCGGCACGATCCACCTCATGGCGCGCAACACCGCTGCGCAGCTGGTGCTCGATGTCGCCGATAGCGGACAGGGCATCCCGGTCGAGGACCGCGCGCACATCTTCGATGCGTTCTATACCGGACGCGCCGCCCGCACCACGGCGGTCAAGGGTACCGGCATCGGCCTCTCGGTGGTGCTCGAGTTCGTCTCCGCGCACGGCGGCATGGTGCAGATCATCGACGGACAGTTCCCCGGCGCGCACTTCCGCATCACCATGCCGATGCGCGCCAGCGAGACCCCGCTCACGACCTTGCCCAAGGCGCACGCGCATGCAGCCTAGGGCCGCAGCACTCCTGGCCGCGGCGCTCGGCGCCTGTCTCGCCGGCGGCTGCACCAGCCTTGCCGGGCAGCACGCACCGGCGCCGGCGCCGGTGGTGAGCCCGCAGGCGACCGCGTCCGCGCTGCTGGCCGGCTACCTGCAGCTGTTGCAGAAGCTCGTCGCCGGACCGGCCGCCGACCAGGCCGAGATCGTCGCCACTGCGCAGCACGACTTCGACCTCGCTCCGACCCCGAGCCACCAGCTCAAACTCGCCCTGATCCTGGGCACGCAGGGCCATCCGGCGACCGATCTGCCCCGCGCCCAGACCCTGCTGCGCGAGCTGATGGCGAACCCGGAGGTGCTCTTGCCGGGTGAGCGGGCGCTGGCCTTCCTGGAACTTTCGCAAATTGACGACCATTTGACGCTCGAGGCGGAAAACCGCAGGCTGCAAACCGATGCGGCGCGCGCCGACCGCGAGCACATCGCAAAGGCGAACAGCCGCCTGCAGGCGGAAGCCGACGAAAACGCACGGCTGCGCAAGGAACTCGACGAGGCGCGCGCGAAGCTCGCGGCGATCGCCAACATCGAGCGCTCGCTCAATGAGCGCAAACCCGGCACCACGGGACACTAGACCGTGTCGGTGCCAGCGAGGGATACGATCTTGAACCAGACCGGCAAACGCAAGGCCCGCATCCTGGTCGTCGACGACGACCCGGGACTGCTGCGCCTCCTCACCATCCGCCTGCGCGCGGAGAGCTACGACGTCGAGGCCGTGGAGAGCGCGGCGCAGGCCATCGCCGCCTCCAGCCGCTTCCGCCCCGACCTCGTCATCACCGACCTGCGCATGGATCAGATGGATGGCATTGGCCTGCTGAAGGAGCTGCAGAACCGCTGGCCGGGGCTGAAGGTGATCATCCTCACCGCGCACGGCACCATCCCGGATGCGGTGCAGGCGACGCAGATGGGCGCGTTCGGCTTCCTCACCAAGCCCGTCGACAAGCAGGAGCTGCTCGATCAGGTGCAGAAGGCACTGCGGATCTCAGGCTTCGGCGCCTCGGATGAGGACTGGCGCGCGGAGATCGTGACCCGCTCGGCGGCGATGGAGGAGAAGCTGGCGCAGGCGCACATGGTCGCCGGCACCGATGCGCGCGTGCTCATCACCGGCGAGAGCGGCACCGGCAAGGAGCTGCTGGCGCGCGCCATCCACAAGGGAAGTCCCAGGCGCAACAAGCCCTTCGTCGCCATCAACTGCAGCGCCATGGCGGAGGAACTGCTCGAGTCGGAGCTCTTCGGACACGAGAAGGGCTCCTTCACCGGCGCCACGCGCGCGCACCGCGGGCTCTTCATGGCCGCCGACGGCGGCACGCTCATGCTCGATGAGATCGGCGACATGCCCATGCGCCTGCAGGTGAAACTTCTGCGCGTGCTGCAGGAGAACGTCATCCGCCCGGTGGGCTCAACCGATGCGATCGCGGTGAACGTGCGCGTCATCTCCGCGACGCACCGTGACCTGCAGCAGCTCATGGCGGGCGGCCAGTTCCGCGAGGACCTCTACTACCGCCTGAACGTGGTGCACATCGAGATGCCCTCGCTCAACCGCCGCCGCGAGGATATTCCGCTCCTGGTGGCACACTTCCTGGCGCTGATCGCCAAGGAGTCCGGCGTGCGCAAGATCTACGCCCCGGAGGCGGTCGAGCTTTTGGCGACCGCCGACTGGCCGGGCAACATCCGCCAGTTGCAGAACGTGGTGCGCCAGAACGTGGCGCTGTCGCAGACCCCGATCATTCCGGTGGAGCTGGTGCAGCAGTCCTTAGGCGGAACTCCCGGCCGCCTGCCCTCTTTCGATGAGGCGCGCGATGAATTCACGCGCAGCTACCTGTCGCAGATCCTGCAGATCACCGGCGGCAACGTCAGTCAGGCGGCACGCCTGGCGCGGCGCAACCGCACCGACTTCTACAAACTCCTCGCGCGCCACCAGCTGACGCCGGAAGAGTTCAAGCAGCGCTAGTTTCAGGGCTCCTCGGGCGCGGACAGCGGCAGCGCCGCGGCGGCGGCGGCCGCCTCACTCAGCTGCGGCCCGTTCTTGCCGAACTGCGCCGCATCGATGCTGTGCTTACCGAGCAGGTCGTAGAGCGTGGGCCGCGTGACGCCGAGCAATTCCGCGGCGCGCGACAGGTTGCCGCGCGCCACCGCGAGCGACTGGCGTACCGCCTGCGCTTCGGCGCGCTGGCGCGCCACGCGCAGGTTCAGGTACTCCGGGTCATCGCCCGGATCCTCGAGTCCCAAGTCCGCCGCCGTCACCACGACGCCCTCCGCCATGATCACCGCCCCCTTGATACGGTTCTCCAGCTCGCGCACGTTGCCCGGCCAGCGGTAGGCCTGGATGGCACGGATGGCGTCCGGGGCGAGCCCGCGGGTTGGCTTGTTAAAGCGCTCGGCGGTCTGCTGCAGCAGGAACTGGGCCAGCAGCAGGCTATCGCCCTGGCGGTCCTTGAGTGCCGGCACGCGGATGGTGACTTCGCTGATGCGGTAGAAGAGGTCGTCGCGGAAGGCGCCGCTGCCGATCAGCGCATCGAGGTTCTTGTTGGTGGCGCACACGATGCGCAGGTCGAGCGGCACCAGCACGCGGCCGCCGACGCGCTCGACGCTGCGCTCCTGCACCACGCGCAGCAGTTTCGCCTGCAAGGAGGCCGGCATCTCGCCGATTTCATCGAGGAACACGGTGCCGCCTTCCGCGGACTCGAGCTTGCCGGCGGTGCGCTTGGCGGCCCCGGTGAAAGCGCCCTTCTCGTAACCGAATAGCTCGCTCTCCAGTAGCGTGTCGGGGATCGCCGCGCAGTTGATGGCCACGAAGGGCTTGTGGGAGCGCCCGGAGAGGCGGTGCAGGGCGCGCGCCAGCAGCTCCTTGCCGGTGCCGCTGTCCCCGAGGAGCAGCACCGTGGCGTTGGTCGGCGCCACCTTCTCGACCGCGCGGCACAGGCTCCTCATGGAGTCGCTGACCCCGATGATGCCCTCGAGCGCCATCGCGCCGGTGCGCTCGCGCAGGCGCCAGTTTTCCTCCTCGAGCTCGCGGATGCGCAGCGCCCGGCGCACGACGATCGACAGCACCCCGGCATCGAGGGGCTTGTGGTAGAAATCCGCCGCCCCGAGTCCGACCGCCGAGACCGCAAGCTCGCGCGCGTCGTGCTCGGTCATGGCGATGATCTTGGTGTCCGGGGAGATGTTGAGGATCTGGCGCAGCAGCTCCAGGCTCTGCACGGCAAGCGCGCTCTCCCGGGCGGTGCCGAGGTCAAAGAGCACCACGTCCGGCTCGGTGCGCCGCACCAGCGCGAGCGTCTGCTCGGAGGCCTCCGCGGCGGTCACGTCAAGGTCCGAGAACACCGCCTCCAGCTCACGGCGCAGCGCCCGGTCGTTCTCCAGGATGAGTAGCTTGCGACGCTGCATCATGGCGGCCATCAACGGGCTCCCTTGCCAAGGAGTACCACCTCGGCCGTCTGCACCAGGATCGCAAGATCAAACAACAGGTTGTTGTTCTTGATGTAGTAGAGGTCGTACTGCAGCTTCTCGAGGGCGTCCTGCTCGGAGGAGCCATACGGGTAGCACAGCTGCGCCCAGCCGGTGATCCCGGGCTTCACGCAGTGGCGCTGCACGTAGTAGGGAATCTTCTCCGCGAGCTCCGCCACGAACTCCGGCCGCTCCGGACGCGGCCCGATGAAGCTCATGTGGCCGCGCAGCACGTTGAGGATCTGCGGCAGCTCATCGATGCGCAGCTTGCGGATCACGGCGCCCACACGCGTGACGCGCGGGTCGGAGCGCTGCGCCCAGACCGCCCCATTGGCCTCCGCGTCCTGGCGCATGCTGCGGAACTTCAGCACCTTGAACTCGCGCCCCCCGAGCCCGACGCGCCGCTGGCTATAGAGCGCAGGGGCCGTGAGGCCGTCCTCGATCTTGATGGCGATGACCGTCACCAGCATCGCCGGCAGGGAGACCGCGAGCACCACGAGGCTGGCGGCCAGATCCAGCAGGCGCGAGGAGAACAGGCGCACCGGATCGCGCCGGAATCCCTGGCCGAAGATCATCCAGCTCGGATTGAGGACATCCAGGCGCACCCGCCCGGTCTCGCGCTCGAGAAAGGTCAGGAGCTCCGTGACGTCCACGCCCGCCAGGCGGCACTCGAGCAGATCGCGGATCGGAAAGCCGCGGCGGCGGTCATCCATCGCCACCACGACTTCGTTGACGTTGAACCGCTCGCACAGCGCCCGCAGGTTCCCCTGCGGGTCCAGCAGCCGCTCCTCGGGCACGGCGCGCGGCTCCTCGGGCGGCGGCACGAAGCCTAAGAGCTGGAAGCCGCGCCGGTCGGCCGAGCGGCGCAGACTCGCGAGCGAGGCCGCCGCGGCGCCCGCCCCGTACACGAGCACCCGGCGCTTGAAGATCTCCTGGTTCACCACGTGCACGAACACCACGCGCGAGAGCACGATGCCGCAGCCGGCGAACACGACGGCCAGCGCCTCCACGCCGCGCCACAGGTGGATGCTCGGCAGCAGGTAGAAGACCGCCGCCACCGCGCAGGCGGCCACCACCAGCGCCGCCGCGACCCGTACCAGGACGCCCGAGAGCTGGGCGCGCTGGCGGGCGCTGTAGAGGCCGAAGGCCATCAGGCACACGACCACGATGAGCGCGAACATGGCGGCCCGCGGCCACAGCGCCCCGATGTCCTGCTGCAGCAGCGGCAGGCGGCTTAAAGGGATCTCAAAGCGGATCAGGGCCGCAGCGTAGACCGACAGAAACGCGATCGCCGCCTCGACGAAGGCGAGGACCGCGATCGAGATGGGAACGTTCTGGCCGAGGATCCGGATTCGCATGCAGACCTGGGGTGGCGCGGCGCTTTATCGATGGCGCGTAGGACTTTACAGCAGAGTGTAAAGCGCGCAGCACCGCGCGGTGTGAACAACATCACAGTTGCGGGGCCGGCCAGGTATTTAACTTAATTCGGAGGGGAATCAGCGCCTTATCCCCTGCGTGGCGGAGGCAGGTGTGGGCTGCGTCGCGCCGCTGCCGATGCCCTCCAGACGCCAGCGCTGCGGGAAGAACACCACCCCGTGGCGGCTGTCGATGCGGCGCGTGGAGCCGTAGATCGGGCCCTCCTCGATATCCAGGTGCACGGCATTCTCCAGCCCGTCATACAGGTGCTGGCTCATCGAGGAGTCCAGCTGCAGCGACAGGTAATAGCGTCCGGGAATGAGGTTCAGCGAATCGATCTCAAGGTCAAGGTAGCCATCACCGGCCGGCGCGAGCGGGATATCCAGGCCGTGCAGCCAGGTGCCGGTGTCGGTGACGAGGGTGCCGAGTTCGGTGTACATCTTGAAGCCAAAGCTCGGCCGCTCGATCGGCTCCTTGGCGCGGTAGTGCAGGCGGATCATGAGTCCCTTGCCGCTGCGCGTCACCGTCTGCAGCCGTCCGTCTGCCGACAGGAACTCGACCTTGGAGAAGCGGATCTCGCCCGAGCCGCGCCGGCCGTCCACGGTGGTGAGATCGCTCGCTGCAGCCTCCGCGGAGGCAAAGGAGCCCATGTAGGCCTCGATCACCTCATGCGTCGGGCCATCCAGGCGCACGCTGCCGTCGGCGATCCAGATACCGCGCGAGCAGAGATTCTCAACCGCCGCCATGTTGTGCGAGACGAACAGCACCGTGCGCCCGCCCCCGCGCAGGTCCTGCATGGCGCTGATGCACTTCTTCTGGAAGGCGGCATCGCCGACCGCCAGCACCTCATCGACGATCAGCACGTCGGGCTCCAGGTGCGCGGCGACGGCGAACCCCAGGCGCAGCCGCATGCCGCTCGAGTAGCGCTTGATGGGCGTGTCGATGAAGCGCTCCACGCCCGAGAAGCTCACGATCTGCTCGAGCTTCGACTCGACCTCGCGCCGGCGCATCCCGAGGATCGAGCCGTTGAGGAAGATGTTCTCGCGCCCGGTGAGCTCCTCGTGGAAGCCGGTGCCAACCTCCAGCAGCGACGCTACGCGGCCGTGGGCGCGCACCCGCCCGGAAGTCGGATAGGTGATCTTGGAGAGGATCTTGAGCAGCGTGCTCTTACCGGCGCCGTTGCGGCCGATGATGCCCACCACCTCGCCGACGTCGACCTTGAAGGACACGTCCTTCAGCGCCCAGAGAATTTCCTTGCGGCGGCGGCCGCGGAACGGCGCGTGCAGCAGGCGCACCAGCTGATCGCGCAGCTGCGTCTCCTGACGCAGCGCCCCAAGTTCGTAGGACTTGGAGAGGTTCTCGACGGCGATGGACTCGGTCATGTGAGCTTGCTGTGCCTTCAGACGATGTCCGCGAACACGCGCTCGGTGTTGCGGAAATGCAGGCCGCCGATCAGCAGCAGCAGCAGCGTCATCACCCAGGAGCAGGCCACCAGCTGCCAGTTGATCGAGCTGCTGCCGAGCAGGCAGCCGCGGAACCCCTCAATGGCGCCGGCCATCGGGTTGAAAACGAGCAGCCACTGGTACTTGCTCGGAAGATAACTCACCGGCCAGAAGGTCGGAGTGACGAAGAGTCCGATCTGGGTGAGGAACGGGATCGTGTACTTCACGTCGCGATAGCGCACGTTGAGCGCTGCGAGCAGCATGCCGAACCCCATGACCAGCAGCGCCGTCTCCACCACGAACAGCGGCGTCAGCAGCACCGTCCAGTGCGGGGTGATGCGGTAGTAGATCATCATCCCGATGAGGAGCACCGAGCCGACTAGCAGATCGAGCAGGCCGCCGAGCGCTGCCGCCCCGGGAAGCAGCACGCGCGGGAAGTAGATTTTGGTGATGAGGCTGGAGTTGGCGATGAGGCTGTTCCCCACCTGCGCCAGCGTCACGGAGAAGTAAGTCCACAAGAGCAGCGCCGAGAATGAGAACAACGGATACGGCGCTCCGTCGCTGGAAAAGCCGGCGATGCGTCCGAAGAGAAACGTGAAGGTGATCATGGTGAGCAGCGGCTGCAGTACTGCCCAGGCAACACCGAGAGCCGCCTGCTTGTAGCGCACCTTGATATCGCGCCACGCCAGAAAATAGAGGATTTCCCGGGAGCGCCAAATCTCCGCCAACCATGCGCCCATCAGGCCCCTGCCCGCGCTGCGCGCAACACCATTCCCTGGCGGGACGCCCAGTCGCCGCGGCAGGCAAAACAAAGTCCCACACGCACTCCTGGCATAGATCCTATCGGGACGGCGCCTATCATAAGCTGCGGGCACGGCTCACGGAAACCCACAAGACCGCGACCTGACCCACAGACTATTGTCAACGCATGCCTGCCGTGAAGGGTTCCCGGGCGCTTATACCGTCCTGCAGCTGCCGCCCTCACCCGGGCCGGGGCGCCCGGGGTGCGTTTCGCGGCCGCCCGCACGGCCGCCGCGGGGCACCATTTGGTAGTCTCGGCCCGAACACCCAACGGAGCGTTTGCGCCACATGACTCAAGCCCGCCGCCCGCGCGCCCGCGACCTGCGCCCATGACCGAGCCGGTGCGCGTGAGCGTCGTGGTGCCGCTCTTCAACGCCGCGCGGACCGTGGCGGCGAGCCTGCGCTCGGCCCTGGACTCGGGCCTGCGCGAGCTTGAAGTCATCGTCGTCGATGACGGCTCGCAGGATGCGTCGGCGCAAATCGTGCGCGATCTCGCCGATCCGCGCATCACGCTGCTGCAGCGGCCGACGCCGAGCGGCGGCGCCGCGCGCCCGCGCAATCTCGCCATCGCCCACGCGCGCGCCCCCTACATCGCATTGCTCGACGCCGATGACCTGCTCAAGCCCGGCAAACTCAGCTCAGCGGCCGACGCCCTGGATCAGCACCCGCAGGCCGGTTTCGCCTTCGGGGAATTCGAACACATCGATGCCGAAGGCCGGGTGCTCGAGAGCTTCGTAGTGCGCGACAAGCTGGCCGAGTGCCCGCTCGCACAAACGCCCCTCGGCGCGGGCTGGAGTTTCATCGCACAGGCGGAACTGGCCCGCGGCTTCCTCTACCGCAACTTCATCAGCCCCTCCGGCGTCATGGTGCGCAAGAGCCTGCTCGAGCAGGTCGGCACCTTCGACGAGTCGCTCCTGTACAGCGAGGACCTGGACCTGTGGTTCCGCCTGCTGCACCACTCCGGCGCGCTCTACTGCGATCGCGTCGGTCATTCCTACCGTCGGGCCGCGGGCAGCCTCACCTACCGGCCCTCTGTGCGCAAGGAGCGTGACCGCATCACGGCGCTGCGCCGCGAGCGCGCGCGGCGCTCAACCCCGGCGGAACGTCGTCAGCTCGACCGGTTGCTCGCCGAAGCGCAGGCGAGCATGGGCTGGGAATACCGCCGCGGCCACGCGCGCCTGCAGGCGGCGGCCGCGTTCGCGCAGGCGCTGGCGCGCGAGCCGCGCGCCCAGTGGCTGCGGGCACTGCTCGGCTCGCTGGTGCGCTAGCGCCATCATGAGGACGCACGAAACGCTCGGTGCCCGCGACGCGCAGGTGCGCGTCAGCGTCGTGATGCCCCTCTACAACGCCGAGGAATATGTGGAGGCGGCGGTGCGCTCGGTGCTGGCCTCGGATCTTGCCGCCTTTGAGCTGCTGGTCATGGACGATGGTTCGAAGGATCGCTCGGCCGATATCGTCGCCGCCATCGATGACCCGCGCATCGTGCTGGTGCGCATGAGCGCGAGCGGCGGCCCCTCGCGCCCGCGCAACGTCGCCATCGCCCGTGCCCGCGCGCCCTACATCGCGTTCCTCGACTCGGATGACTTGCTGTGCCCGGACACGCTGTCGGCCTCCGCGAGTGCGCTCGAGGCCAACCCTGCCGCCGGCCTGACTTTTACCGATTACGAGTCGATCGATGCGACGGGCGCGCAGATCCGGTCCTCGGTGCATGCCGACTACCCGATGCTCAGGAGCCTCGCGCGCACGCCGCTCGCCGATGGCTGGGGACTGATCCGGCAGCCGCACTTCGCACGCGCTCTTCTGTTCGAGAATTTCATCAACACCTCGGGCGTCATGGTGCGGCGTGACCTGCTGAATGCGGTCGGCGCGTTCGATGAGTCGCTGGTGTACTCGGAAGACCGCGACCTGTGGTTCCGCCTCGCGCACCGCTGCGGCGCGCTCTACCGTGAAAAGCGTGGCCTGTGGCGGCGGCTGCGGGCCGGGAGCCTGTCCTTCGGGCCCCAGATCCGCAACGCCCGCGACCGCATCACCGTGCTGCGGCGCGAGCGCGGGCGCTGGCAGGAGCGCGCCGCGCTGCGCCAGATCGACCGCCGCATCGCGGAGAACCTGGCCGTGATCGGCTACGAGGAGCGCCGCGGGCGCCGCCTGCACGCCGTGGCAATGTTCGCGCGCGCCTACGCGATCTCTCCCGAGGTGCGTTGGCTGCGCAGCCTCTTCGGCTCGGTGCTGCGCTAGCGGCGGCGGTCGCGCCAGCGGTACAGGCGCGGCAACAGCGGCCCGCGCAGCATCTGCACGCAGCTGAGCGCGCGGCGCGACTGGCTCAGGTGGCGCTTGTAGTCGTTGGCGCGCCCCGGGCCCGCCAGCAGGTCATAGAGCGTCACCCCGCGGTCGCACGCGGCTTCCATCGCATAGCCAAGATGTATGAGCCCGAGGGACACACGGCTGCTGAAGGCCGGATCGAAGGCCATCTTGATGTTGTACTGGCGCTGACCCTTGCGGATGTCGTACAGCACCGAAACCACCTCCCCTGCCACGTGCAGCCGCGACAGCGCCAGTTCCCCGCGCGCGGCCAGTTGCCGCGCGAGCGTCGTGTGGAAGCGCAGGCGCCGGCCGGTGAATGCCGGGCGCTGCCAGCGCAGCTGGTGCAGGCGGTTGAGGTCCTGGAAGGCGCGCCCGATGCCCTCCTGCGGAACGCCCTCGAGCAACACCTGCCCGGCGCCCCCCAAGCGGTGCCTGAGGTTCCAGAGGCTGCGGCGCGTCGACTGCTCGAGCCCGGCGAGGTAGACCGCGAAGCCGTCGCTCAGGTGTGCCTGGTAGGCCACCGAGCGGTCGAGCTCGCGTACGTAGTGCCGATCGCTGCCTGCGCAGCGCTGGTAGGCCTCACGCCACTTGGTGCCGCTCGCGGTGAAGCCGATCACGAACTCCGACCAAGCCGGGTCCTGAAGCAGCTGCTGCACACACGCCTCGCGCAGCAGCCCAAGATCCGCCTCAGCCCCGATGACGTCCAGGTACTCCGAGATCAGGGGCTCAGGATCGCGCCACGCCAGTCCCATCATCTGCACCGACTGGGCCGGCAGGAAGCCGTTGCGCAGCACCCGCTGGCGGTAGAGCGGCGCAAGACCCGCCAGCTGCGTGCCGCGATAAAACGCCAGCACTTCCGGGGACTGCCCGAGCGAGTCCCCGAAACAGCTCCACCAGCTGCTCAGCCACTCGAAGGAGAGGAACAGCGGATCGGCCTGCGAGCGTGCCATCAGGTCCTGCCACTCGGCGGCGTGCCGATGCCATTGCGCCACGCTCCAGCGGCGCGCCAGGAGCGGTGTCAGTGGCACGGGCACTTGCGGCTCGCTCGCCATCAGGTGTCCTTGTCGCCCTGCGTCAGCTGCCAGTTGAGGCGCGCGGCGCCGCCGTCGCCCGAGTGCACCTGGAATACCGCCTCGGTGGGTCGGGGGATGAAGCCGAGCCGCCGCACTTCGGCGCGCCAGGGATGGCGCTCATCGAGCAGGATGCGCACGCTCTTCAACTGCGCTGCGGTCAGCGCCCGGCGCAAGAACAGCGCGAGCAGCGCGCGCGCATCCGCGGCGCTCGTCGCCCACAGGTCGTAGATCGCGCACGTGCCCGGGTGCGTGCTCTCCTCGAATGCCAGGAAGGCGCGCGCCACCCCGCGACGGCTCAGGGTCGCGAACCTGAAGGCGGTATGCGGATGGCGGGTGTAGCGCCAGCCGAGCACCTGCGCTGCCAGGTCGCGCGTGGCGACACCGGCCGCCGCCTGTGCGCGGGCGTACTCGCCGATGGAGCTGTCCGGCAGATCACTCACCTGCAGCGTACCGTCGCGCGGCACGTGCCGGCTCACGAAGGCGCGCGCGCCGGCGCGCAGCCCGCGCGCCAGCACCCGGGCGAGAAGAGTGCTGCGCGTGAAGGGCCTGAGGTGTTCGGCGGCATCCACAACGCACACCCAGGGCGCGAGATTCCCGGCGGTGCTCCAGCCGCAGCGCTCCAGGGCGCGGCGCGCGCTCTCGGTCGGGATCACCAGTGCCGGGTGTGCGGGGAAGCTCGCAGCCAGGTGCTGCGTCATGAAGCGCAGCAACTCCTGTCCGAGACCGCGACCCCGCCAGCGCGCGTCGAGGGAAATATCGCCGATGACGGCCACCTGCGTGAGCGTGCCCTGTACCCAGTAGGGCCGGAAGATCGCCGCGGCCATGCCGATGCGCTCTCCTTGCGCCGTCAGCAGCCAGTAGACGCACGGTGCCGGTGCCCCCGCGACGCTCTGATAGCGCCAGCTGAGGTAGGCGGCCGTCTCGGAGTTGTCGCGGTTGGTGTTGCGCAGCCTCAGGATCTCATGCTCCATGCCGGCAAAGCCGCTCACCACGAACGTGAACCCGTCCTTCATCGGGCTTGCTGCGGTTCATCGAGCAGCAGGCGGTACAGCTGCGCGTGGCGCGCGCACATCTGCTCGAGCGAGAAGCGCTCCTCGACCCGCGCGCGCGCCGCCCGACCCATGTCGCGGCGCAGCAAGGAGTCCTCGTACAGCCGCCGCAGCGCCTGAGCGAGCTCAGCGCTGGCGCCTGGCCGAATCACGTAGCCACTCTCGCCCTCGGCGATGGCCTCGGCGTTGCCGCCCACGTCGGTCACGATCATGGGAAGCCCGGTCGCCATCTGCTCGATCACCGCGTTCGAGAAGCCCTCGTTGGAGCCCGGCGTCAGGCACCCGACATCCATCGCCCAGGCGTAGTCGCGCACCTGCGGCACGTCGCCGGTGAAGGTGACGGCAGCGCACAGCGGACCTCGCGCCACCTGCGCGCGGTAATGCTCGAGCAGCGGGCCGGCGCCCACCAGCAGCACCCGCAGGCCCGGAAGCTGCGGTGCGAGGAGCGCGATCGCCGCCAGCAGCACGTCGTGGTTCTTCTCCGGCCGCAGGCCGGCGACCATGCCGACCACGAAGTCGCCCTCCCCGAAGCCGAGCCGCGTGCGTGCGGCGGCGCGTTCCGCCGCCTGCGGCGGGCGGAACTGGCGGGTGTCGACGCCGTTGTAGATGGTGACGATTCTCCTGCCCGCGTCCAGGCGGTCACGCGCCGCCACCGCCGAGCGTACGCCCTCTGCCGCCATGATGATCGCCTCGAAGAGGCCGCTTAAGCGCCGGTTGAGGAACGTGTGCAGCGGGCTGCGCAGCTGTCCGGTGTCGCGTTTGCTCGAGACCAGGTGCCGCACACCCGCGGCGCGCGCGATCAGCGCCCCGTAGGTGTCGGCCTTCTGGTGGTAGGTCTGCACGATGTCGTAGCGCTGGCGGCGGATGAGTCGCGACAGGCGCCACGCCTGCAAGAGCGCGTTCGGGACGTACTCACGTCCCACCGGCAGGTGAATCACCGGCACGCCGCCGGCCACCATCCCTTCCAGCAGCGGGTTCTCGCCGCGGTCGAATACCACCACGGTGGAGTCGAACGCCCACGCCTTGAGGCCGGCCACCAGCTGCGCCAGGTGCTTCTCGGTGCCGCCGGTGCGATGAAACCAGTCGATGATGAAGAGGATGCGGCGCGGGGTCGGGGTCATGGGCACCGCCGCGCCCGAACCCAGAAGGCCACCCGACCGCCGCCGCGGTGTGTGCGCGAGCGCTGCGGGCGCCGACACGCACGCGCGCCGCGACCGGCTTCGGGGACCGGAAGGTTCATGGGGGCCCGCAGCAGGTCTTCGCGCTCATCACCGGCAGGAGTATACCGGGGTGTGGGCGGGCGCCCGGAAGCACCCGGCCATAACGGCGCCCGCTTGAGGGCTCAGGCGCTCTTCTGCAGGATCGCGATTAGGTTAGGTCGCAGGGTGCGCCCGGCGCCGGTCATCAGGAAGCGCAGCCACAGCAGCTCGAGCACCGCCAGTGGCGGGACGATGATGAACTGGGCGACGGAGTTGCTCTGCCGGATCTCCTCGATCCCGAAGCCCGAGCGGCGCGCGATGCTGCTGATGTCATTGGTCGAGTTGATCCTGTAGAAGGCCGGGAAGACGTCCTCTTCCTTGCGTCGATGCAGCAGGTACACGAGACGCCCCTTGAAGGCCTCGGGTATCAGCTTCGCTATCAAGGTGGCGTAGCCGTACTTGTTGGGCGTGTGGAAGATCAGCCGGCCGCCGGGTGCGAGCACCCGGGCAATCTCGCCCAGCTGCGCGTGCGGATCATCCAGGTGTTCGAACACCATGTTGGCGGTCACGAGGTTGAAGGCGCCGTCGGCAAAGGGCAGCCGCCGGATGTTGGCCTGCACACGGTTGGCGATGGTGCGGTGCTTGCTGAGGGAGCGCGCGTCGGCATCGACGCCTACCAGGAAGTTCGCGCGCCCCACCAGTTTCTTTTCCTCCTCGAAGCGCCAGGTAGGCAGCAGATGGTGGCCGCAGCCGACGTCGAGCCAGCGCAGCTCACCGGCCGCGCAGCGATCCAACACGTCCTCGTAGTCCTGCTGCGAGTCGGTGAGGCCGGGGGCGATCGCCGCCTGCAGCTTCCAGTAGAGTTTGTAGAGAGCTTTCCTGCTCATGCGGGCACCACCGAGTTTAGGACTCCCGAACGACCGAGCGGGCTTCGTCGAGCAATTTTATGTCGCCAGCTGGCGCGGGCAAAATAGCGCGAATTCCGGCTGCGCGTGTTTCTATTTGCAGGCGTGCCCCGGCGCGGGGCGTAACCGACGGCACAGGTGAAGCCTGAGGGTGCGCCCCGAGCGTTCTTGTGCGTTCACAGGGGATGTGGGAATCTCATTGGCATGTGCGTTGCACGGAAGAGCGCACCCCCGCCCCGAGGCGTGGACGCCAGCTCGGGAGATTGATGAGCACCGAAGATCCGCTTCTGGAAGCGCGCCTGCAGCGCGAAGCCCAGTTCCACGACACCAAGTATGCCGGCGGTGACTCGATGCCGCGGCACTACGCCGCGTGGCCGACGCAGTACGTGTACACGGAGATGCGCGAGGCGCTCGGGGACCTCAATGGCAAGCGCGTGCTCGAGTACGGCTGCGGTGAAGGGTGGATCACCCGCGATCTCGCAGCCCGCGGGGCGCAGGTGTGTGCCTTTGACATCTCGCCCCAGGCCGCCGAGAACACGCGCGCCATACTCAACGCAGCGAAGCTCATGGAGCGCTGCACGGTCGGTGTCATGCCGGCTGAGCGGCTCGACTACCCGGACGCATCGTTCGACCTCGCGGTGGGCTTCGCTATCATCCATCACCTGGACTTACGATCGGCGCTGCAGGAGCTGCACCGCGTGCTCAAGCCCGGCGGCAGCGCCTACTTCGCAGAGCCGCTGGCGACCAACCCGCTGATCCAGGCCTACCGGCGCGTGACCCCGCAGTTTCGCACCCCCGATGAGCAGCCACTGGAACTCGCCAAGCTCCCCGCGCTGCTGTCCGCCTTCAGCACCTTTGAGCACCGCGAGTTCTACCTGACCGCCCTCGGTGCCGTCGCCCTCACCTACCTGCCGGGCGGCTCGCGGCTCTTCCCGCGCATCAGCGGCCCGCTGCACCGGCTCGACCGCGGCATTCTCAGAGTCTTTCCGGGGCTCGGCAGCTGGGCCTGGTACACGGTGCTGAAGATCACCCGCTAGCACTCTGCGAAGTGGTGCGGCCGCGTCTGAGGTGTCGGTTGCTGGCGACCGGCAATTTCCTGAGTAATTACAGGCGTGTCGTGCCCCTTTGCCGCGTGCACCGCTGCGGCACTGTCGGTGTACCCCGACGGCACGGATGATGCAGTCCGTGACATCGCGCACGTTAGCGTAAAACACCTTTATATACAGTCAATTAGCCGACCCCGGGCGACGGGGTCCACGGGCACGATTCTTGTATCGCATCCAGGTCGATACGCTTAGATTGAATGCCGAACCGAGGTGCCGCGATGATCTTTGGCCATTTACCGATCGCCCTGCCGCTGTCACGAGTGATTCTCAGAGGCGCTGCGGCCTGCATCGCAGCGCTCGGCGCTGCCGGCGCGGCACTTGCAGCGCCGGCCGTGCAGCAGGTCAGCGGGAGCATGGACCACAACGGCACCATCACCATCAGCGGCAGCGGTTTTGGCGCGAAGGCGAGCGCCGCCCCGCTGGTGTGGGACAACGCGACCGCCAACTCGCTCTCGAGCGTGTGGACCGGCGCATGGCCGGACAAGCTGCCCGGCTACAACACCGGCTACTACGCGCCGATGCGCAACATCAACGTGCCCCACAGTCATGACACCCGCTACATCGCGGGTGCGCATGCCGCCAATACCGGCGCCGATTCCGGCTACGCGGTGATGGTCTTCAAGGCCTTCCAGGCGCCGCCGCTGCCTTACTTCATTTACGCGAGCTGGTACCAGCGCGCGGATGACCAGTGGCACTTCGGCGGCGACAACAACTTCAAGACGTTCGACTACTCCACCGGCACCGAGCCCTACGCGCAGCAGAGCTGGTACACCGCCTACGGGCCGCCGCATCCCTCGAGCCCGACGGACAGCGCGCAGTGGACCTACGAGACCGGCACGCCCCTGAAGGACCCCGACCAGGCCGGCCACAACGCCTGGTGGGGCAATGCCGTAAACCCGATGGGGGGCACTTGGTCGAAGGTCGAGATCAGCGTCCGGGTCAGCAGCGGACAGGACGGCTACGTGAGGGTGCTGGAGAACGGCCGCCCGGTCGTGAGCTACGCCGGCGTCACCGACAACTGGGGCGGCTCGCAGCGCACGGTGTCCGTCGGCGGCTATGCGCGTATGCAGGGCTTCACCAGCAACTGGCGCTACTTTGACGATATCTACGCCGACACGACGCTGCAGCGCGTGGTGCTCGCGGATAAGCCGGTGCTCAGCCAGGCGAACATCATCGAGCCGCAGATCCCGACCTCCTGGAGCGATGGCTCCATCACGGCCACCGTGAACCTCGGCAAGTTCACCCAGGGGCAGACGGCCTACCTGTTCGTGGTGGACGCGACCGGGGCGCCGAGTCCCAAGGGGCAGGCGGTTACCGCCGGCGGCACCGCCTTCATGCCCGACGCGCCCTCAAGCGTCGCAGTGCACTAAGCCTGCTCAGAAGGCCTGGCGCGCCGGCTGCACCTGCGCGGCCAGTCCCTGCAGCACCCGCCCCAGAGCGGCAAGCCGCTCGCCCAGATATTGCTCATTGCGGGCGCTCCAGGCGCTGACCTGCAGAGTCAGGCGCTCGCGCCCGGCATAGGCCTCCTCGACGGCACGGGCGATGGCGGGCGGATCGTGCGCGGTGAATACCGCGACTTCCGCGAAGTAGCTGCGCAGCGCTGCAGTGGTGGAAGTTATGAGGGGCTTCCCGGCCGCAATCGCCTCGTAGGCTCCGCACACGAGGCAGTCTTCCAGGACCGTCAGGTCCATGACCAGATCGCAGGCACGCAGGTAAGCGTAGTACTCCGGCTCCGGCAGGAAGCCGAGGAGGCGAACGCCCGGAAAGTCCGAGGCTGACAGCCGGGCCTTGCGGTAGTTACCGGACACGAAGAGCGTGAAGCCGCCGCCACGGCTGAGCTCACCGAAGGCCGCAAAGGCGTGCGTCCAGGGCTCGTCTGCGTCAAAGGAGCACACGAGGAAAACCGACTTCGGCGGCACCGTCACGGCCGCCGCCGGCGCTGGCGGCAGCAGCGGCAGCGGGTCCGGGCACACGAACGCCTGGGCGCCGCGCGCGTGCAGCCACTGCGCCTGCGCCTCGTTCGTCACGATGACGAGCGCCACACGGGCGTTGTAGAAATTCAGGACTCGCTGCAGCAGTACGCTCCCGGACAGTGCCTCGACACCCGCGTGGTGGGCGTCCGCGACGAGTGCAAAGCGGTACCAGCGCCGCAGCAGCAGCAGCAGCAGCCCGAGGGCGATGGAAGGATTGGTGGCGATCACCACCGCCGGCCGACGCCTGCGGATGGCGTGCAGCGTGCGCACCGTGCTCTTCAGGTAGCGCAGCAGTCGCGGCCCCGGAACGCAGATCTCCGCGAGCTCAATCCCCAGGCGCTGGCACACGGAGCGCGTGCGCAGGTGCCGGTCCCAGTCCACCCACAGCCACGGCGCGGCCGTCCCCGGCGACTCAGTCACCGCCTGCTCCCCGGTGCGCTGTGCGTTTCAGCGCCAGCCGCGGATCGAGACGTTGCGCTCAATCGCCGGCGCCCAGGAGGCAGAGACCTCCGCCCCGCACACGCGGTGCAGGTCGCGCAGACCGATCTCCCGGTACCACTCTGCGACTTCCTCATACTCATGGCGGTGCGCATAGAGCGGAGTGAAGCGGTCACGGGCCGCATGGATCGCCTGTTGCGCCGAGTAAGTGGTGCCGTGGGAGCCTGACCAGCGACCAAGAAGGCTTGCAGCCTGATAGACCGGCACGAGCGGCAGCAGCACGCCGGTGGCGATGCGCGGCGGCAGCCGCGCGAGCCAGGGGCGTGTGGACTGCTCGAGCGCGAACGCCAACCGCCGTGGCATGGAAACCCGCACGTCCTCGTACCCGTACAGCCACACGTAGAGGCCGCCGCCCGGGCGCACCAGCGCCGCGGCCTGACGCACCGCCTCCTGGGTGTTGAAGGTGTGATGCAGGACGCCATGGCTGTAGACGAAATCGAAATCCTGCCCTCGGAAGGGGGCGGCGAACACCGAGGCCTGGACGAAGTGCACGCGCGAGTTGTCGCGGAACTGCGCCGCGGCACGGAAAACCGAGGTGCTGAGGTCGATACCGAAGCTCTCCGCCCCAAGCGTCGCGGCGGCCTCGTGGGTGAGGATCCCAAGGCCGCAGCCCACCTCGCAGAAGCGCTTGCCACGCAGATCCCCTTCCACGAGGCCGCACTCGCCACGGAAGGTCTCGAGCCGCTCCGCGGTCGATGCGGTCCACAGCGTCGGGCCGTAGTCGTAGTCCTCCCACTCGGTCGAGAACGCCGCACACACGAACTTCTCCCCTGGCGGCGGCTCGTCACGCGGGAAATCGTAACCGCCGTCGCCGAGCTCGGTGCGCACCGCTGCCGGCCACGCCTTGAATGCCATCCGCGCCATCATGGTGACATAACGCAGCAGGATCGGGACGCCGCGGTGGATGGGATACAGGCACTTGCAGGCCTCGCAGGTGAGCACGCCGGTCTCGACCCAGCGATCAGCAGAGTCGGCATTCGCGGCGCCTGCGTCGAGTGTGCGCAGCCCCAGGCTCCCACGGCAGCCAGGACAGGCAAGAAACTCAGCAGCGCGCTCCCACATTGCGATGGCCTCCGTACCGCGCAAACGTCCGCGCCGTAAACGAGAGCTCGGCTAGCGGGGCGCGGGAATCTCCCGACTGTTTATCACAGAAGCCAAGTCGCGCGCACTCGCGCTCCAGCGCTCGCCGAGCTCGCTGCGCTTGAGCGCGGCGGCTATTTTCAGCTTCTCACTGCGCGAGCGCAGCAGCCCCAGCGCGCAGCGTATGTCAGGTACGGTGTTGTCGGTGAAGGTGGCAGCCTCGCCGAAGAGCTCGACACTCGCCCGATTCCTCGACAGCAGCATCGGCGTGCCCACGGCCAGGGCCTCGTAGGCCCCGGACACGAGACAGTCGTCCATCAGCGTGAGGTCGATGATGCCGTCGGCCGAGCGCAGCAGTGCCCAGTACTCGGCATCGGGCAGAAATCCGGTCAGCCGCACGTTCGGCGGCAGGTCCGCAGCCAGCGCCGGCGCCAGGCGGCGTGGATTGCCGGTCACGTGCAGGGTGATGTCGATGCCGCGCACCGCCTCGAAGATCTGCGCCACGGGCTCATCGGGGGCGTGAGTTGCAATCAATACCACATTGAATGGTCCGCCCAGGCAGCTGCCAACCCCCGGCGGTGGCGTCGGCACGCGGTCCGGGAGCGTGAACGAGCGCCCGCCCCACGACTCGACCAGGTCCGCGAGGTGGCGGTTGCTCACGATCGTCAGGTCGGACTTGCGGATGACCCAGCGCGACAGCGCGCGCACCCACCGCTGCTTGTTGATGTAGGGCTCGACAGCCTCGTTGTGCGCATCGACGATCAACCAGTAGCCCAGCAGGCTGCGCAGCAGCACCGCCAGTGCCGCAAGGATGAGCGAGGGGTTCTGCACCAGGAGCACGCGGGCGCGGCGGCGCGCCAGCAGCGCCACCGTGCGCGCGCCGAGCACCAGGTAACGCAGTGGCGCGCGCCGCGGTGTCTTGAGCACGACGAGCTCAAGCTGCAGCCCCGCGCACAGCTCCTGGGTGCGGCGCTGATCCATCCAGGTGAGGGCGAGCACGCTCATGCGGCGAAGGTGACCGAGGGGGGCACGACGGCGCCCGCCAGGGCGCCCTGGTAATGCCGGTGCCACAGCTGGAACATGAGGAGCGAGAAGAGGATCTTGCTGTGCTTGCGCTGCCCGCTCAGGTGCTCGCGCTTGAGTCGCTCGACCTCGGATGTTTCAAAGATGCCGGCCCCGGATATCACCGCCGGCGCGAGCGTGTCCTGCATCAGCTCCTTCAGCGGCCCGCGCAGCCAGCGCCCCATCGGCGCCTCGAACCCCTGCTTGCGGTGGTTGATGACGGCTTCCGGCAGCCAGCGCGCGGCCACCTGCTTGAGCAGGTGCTTCTGGCGCAGGCGACGGATCTTCAGTCCGGGCGGCATGCTCATGACGTCGGCGACGAAGTGGTGATCGAGGAACGGAACACGCAGCTCGAGCGAGTGCCACATGGAGAGCCGGTCGGTCAGGGTGAGGATGTCGTCCGGCAGGTACCAGCGCAGGTCGGTCTTCAGCGCGCGCTCGAGACTGCCACCGTGCCGGAAGCCTGCGAAGGTGTCTGTTAACACCCTCACAGTCGCCTCGCGATCGATGCGGCGCGCGGCTTCCCGGGTATAGAGCCGGCCACGCTCGCCCGGTGGCAGGGCACTCATGGAGTCCTGGTAACGCCCGGCGGCATGCGACGATGAGGCGCGCGAGAAGCGCTTGAGGTGATCCACGAGGTCGCTCGATGACTTCGGCTCCGGCAGCTGCCGCAGCGTCGGGTCGATGAAGCCCTCGCGCAGCCAGCGCGGCACGCGCGCATAGGCATCCCCGAGGCGCACCCCAAGATGGCGCCGGTAGCCGCCGAAGAGCTCATCGCCACCGAGGCCGGTGAGCGCCACCTTGACAAACCCGGCAGCGGCCTGACTCACGTAGTAGCTAGGAATCACCGAGTCGTCGGCGAAGGGCTCATCGAAAGCGCTGACGACGTCCCCGATGATGTCCGCAACGTGGGGCTCGATGCTGATCTCGTGGTGATTGAGGCGGTAGCGCTGCGCGATCATGCGCGCGTAGATGCGCTCATCGATGAAGGAAGAGCCGGCGTCGGCAAATCCCACGGTGAAGGTCTCGACCGGCCGCTCCGAGGCCTGGGCCATCATGGCCACCATGAGGCCGCTGTCGACCCCGCCCGAGAGGAAGGCGCCGACCGGTACGTCACTTATGAGGTGCGACTCGACCGCGCGCCTGAAGCTGCCCTCCACGCGCTCGACCCATTCGTGCTCGGAGAGCTTGAGGGGGGCCACATCGGGGATCGACCAGTAACTGCGCTCTTCGATCTGGCCGCCGGGCCTGATCGTCAGCGTGGTACCGGGCGGCACCTTACGTATGCCCCGATAGATGGTCTGTGGCGCCGGGATAAACGTGTAGGTGAGGAACGCATCAAGCGCCTGCCAGTCCATTTCCGCCGGCACCAGCCCGGTGGCCAGCAGCGACTTCATCTCCGAGCCAAACAGTACCCCGCCCGGGAGCTGGGCGAGGAACAGCGGCTTGATGCCAAGCCGGTCGCGCGCCAGCAGCAGCGTCTCGCGCCGCGAGTCCCACAGGGCAAACGCGAACATGCCCTCCAGTTCCCGCACCAGGTCGGCGCCGTGCTCCTCGTACAGGTGCACGATCACCTCGGTGTCCGAATGGGTGCGGAATTGGTGGCCGCGCGCCTGCAGGCGCGCGCGCAGCGCCTGGAAGTTGTAGATCTCGCCGTTGAACACCACCGCGACCGAGCGGTCCTCGTTGTAGACCGGCTGCGAGCCGCCGTCGACGTCGATGATCGCGAGGCGCCGCATGGCGAGTCCCACTTGGGAGGTATGCAGTAACCCCTCCCCGTCCGGCCCTCGTCGGAAGATGACGTCGTTCATGCCGCGCAGCAGGTCCTCGGGCCATGCCGTGGCGGATACGAAACCACAAATGCCGCACATGTTCGGCGCCTAGCGTGAGCGGGGACGCGGAAGCGCCCCGGGGGCGAGCAGTCCGCGCGGACGGGCACCCGCCCGTGTAAGGCGCCCGCGCACGAGCCCGCGCCGCAGCCGCGCGGCCGGCCCCACGGCGGCGTGCGCTGGGGCGAGCTTCAACGCCAGACGGGCGGTCACGACGGACAGGCCGCCGAAGAAGTACCAGTAGGGCTCGGAAAACCCGAAGGAGGCGAAACTGAAGAAGAGATCGACCGCCACCACAACCACGAGCGTCGCGGCGACATCGTGCAGGAAGCGCAGCCGGGCATCCGTCAGCGGCGCGGATGCGAGCAAGCGCTGCGCCGTCCAGCAGGCGCGCAGGAAACTGTAAATCAGGGCGAGCGTGAGCGCGAGCCCGATGTAGCCGAGTTCTTCGGCCACCTCGGTGTAAAGATCGTGCGAGGGCAGATCCTGGCCGCGGAAGTTGGCATTGGCCTCGCGCGAGGTGCCGAGGCCATGGCCGAAGAGCGGCCGCCGCAGCGACACCTTGAAGTCACCCATGACCCCGGTGAGGCGCGCCTCGGCGGTGGCCGCGCCCTTGGCGTGGCTGGAGAAGATCGACACGTAACGCTCGCGCTGCAGATCGGTCATGAGAGTGAGCGAGATGAGACCGACGACCGCGGCCACGGCGAGGTAAGCCGCACGGCGCTTGCTGCGCCAGATCACGAACAGCACCAGGAACACGAGCCCGAGGAACCCGGAGCGCGAAGCGCTCAGGACGAGCGCGTAGGCCATCGCCGCGCTCAGGCCGAGAAACAGCGTCCAGCGCACCGCGTTCGTGGGGCGCAGCACGAGGTACAGGAGCGGCAGCGTCATGATGATGACGAAGGCGAGCCCGTTGGGGTTGATGATGTCGTAGGGCGAGCCTGCGAGGCGGTCCATGTACTCCCAGTTGCCAAGAGACGTGAAGGAGCCCCAGTAGCCGCCGCGCAGGTGCATCTCCAGTGGCTCGAGCACACGGATCAGCTGGCTCAGGGTGTAGACGGCGATCAGGATGCGCAGCTTCTTTGTGGTGTCGACGGTGGCCACGACGAAGAAGAAGAAGCACACCGACTTGGCGTAGACCTCGAGGTTGCGCATGACGCTCCCGGGCCACTCGACGAATGGGATCGTCACAACGATGTATGCCAGCAGGAACCACAGCTGCCGCGCCACCGGGTCGAGCTTCTGCGGCGCACCTGCGCGGCGCGGGCGCGGCGCGAGCACGATCGCGAGTGCCACGAACGCTGCCAGCACCAGGTCGAAGTGGGCGTGCCCCAGGGCCGGTACACGCGCGGTGACGCGCGTGAAGTAGCCGAGGATGAAGACGCAGAACAGCCAGAACGCAGCATCACGCGCGCCATACTCTGGCGGGCCAACCTCCTGTTTGTTTCGCGTCCGTTTCATCGTGTGATTATTATGTCACGTCGTCCGCAGTGACGACGCTGCGCGCCAGACTTTGAGTCTGCCGGGTTGCGCACCCGGATTCATCACGCACTTCACGTAATGCTCTCATAGAGGCTCAGATACTCCTGCGCAAAGCAGACACCGGAGCAGTGCCACTCCGGCGGCACTGCGCCCCAGGGGCCCTCCCGTTGCGTGAGCCAGCTGATCCGTGGAGACGGCGCCCGATCCCAGGGCCACCGAAGTGGCCCGGATCGGGACACGCCACAGCAGAGCCTCCCTCAGCACGAGCGGCATGCCCTCGGTGAGCGAACTCATGACGAAGCCCTCTGCCGCCCCCGGATGGCGCGATGCGCAGCGGCGCGACGCGTACACCATAAGTGGCGGATAGCGTTTCGAACGGCGTCTGCGGCGTGCCCGGGTCGCGCATGCTGCCCAGCGTCGCCTGATGCCCGCGCTGCTGCTGCTGCTCGCGCGGCAAGTACAGTAGAATCTGCTCCGCGCCGTACACGCCCTCGGTGTGAATAAGATGAAGAATCTGCATGGATTCAGGATCTAAGAGCCATCGCCACGCAAACTAACTGGAGCCGCTGCCGGGCGCTGATAGCCTCGGACCTGTGGCGGCACGCCGGCCGCCTCGGCGCCGCGACCTTCTGGAGCCGCTATCTCTCCACGCCCGGCTTTCGCTACGCGGTGCTCTTGCGTCTGTATACATTTGCGCGCGAGACCCGCTGGTGCCGCCTCGGCGTGCGGCAACTGGTGGTGCTCGCCCTGCACCACTACTCCATCCGTTACGGCATCGACATTTCGCGCGACGCACGCATCGGCAGCGGCCTGTACATCGGCCACTTCGGCGGCATTTTCGTGAATGCGGAAGTGGTCGTCGGTGACAACTGCAACATCTCCCAGGGCGTGACGCTGGGGCGGCAGAACCGCGGCGACCGCGAGGGCTGCCCGACCATCGGCAACAATGTCTACATCGCCCCGGGCGCCAAGATTATCGGCCGTATCACGGTCGGCGACAGCGCCGCGGTCGGCGCGAATGCGGTGGTGGTGGACGACGTCGCACCCGGCACGACAGTCGGTGGCGTGCCGGCCCGCCAGATTTCCGCCGCCGGCTCGGACGGCTACGTCAACCGCACCGACTACCCGCCAGTCCCACGAGCCTGAGAGCTGCGCACCCAGCTCGCTCACGTGGGAGTCCGGGTGGTGATGAGGCCGCGCAGCAGCGCGCGCCACGCGGGCCAGTAGGCTGGCTGGTAGTGCAGCGCCTTCAGGTAGTCCGTAAAGGCCGCCCGCCGGTCCTTTTCGCGCCACAGAGTCATGTTGCCGCGCCCGACGTAGGTGTGCGCCCACGCCTCGCGCACGAGGTGCGCATCGACCACGTGCGGATGGCGCTCGAGGAAGCTCTCCATGATGCGGATGGCCGACGCGTAGCGCTTCTTGAAGTTCTTCGACATGCTGCCGGGCCAGATGCGGTAGCGCAGGGTCGCCTCCGGGACGAAATCGAACGCGTAGCGGGCCGAGAGGCGCAGCCACAACTCGTAGTCGATGCCCATCTCCAGCGATTCATCGAAAGCACCGCAGGCTTCAAGGCAGCTGCGCCGCACGACACTCGAGGAGAAGCTGACGAAGTTGTCGATCAGGAGCGGCCCGGTGATGCGGCCGCGCCGCATGGGCGTCGGCCCCTTGGGCAGCGGCTTTCCTTGTCCATCCATACACTCATAATCGGAGTACACGACGCCCACATCGGGACGCCCTGCGAAGAGCGCCAGCTGCCGCCTGAGCTTGCCCGGCAGCCATGCGTCATCGGCGTCCAGGAATGCGATGAAGGCGCCGCGGCTGTCTGCGATACCCTGATTCTTCGCGCGTGTCTGGCCGGCGTTCGCCTGGCGATGCACGTGCACGCGGGCGTCGCCGCGCCAGCGCTCCAGGACCTGCGGCGTGTCGTCGCTTGAGCCGTCATCGACCACCCGAACTTCGATGGCCGCATAGTCCTGCGACAGCGCGGAGTCGAGCGCCTCGGGCAGATAACGCCCCATGTTGTAGGTCGCCATGACTACCGAGACGAGTGGCGCGGGCGTGTCGGAATTCACGAGCGCTCAGACCTGGCAGATCGAGAAGCGGTATTTGCCCGAGCGTTCCTGTGGCACGCGCTCGAGAAACTGCGTGCGGAAGGTGATGCCTTCGCCGAAGACACTGCGGAACTCTGTGAGCAGTGCCGCCTCGCTGGCAGCGGTGAAATCCGCGGCGCGCACGACATTCAGCACGATCTCATCGCGGCTCGGCTGCACGATCTGCAGCTGCTCGATGCCGGCAATGGCGGTGAGCGTGCGCTCCACGAGCGAGACGCCGGCGACGAGCGAACCATCGCGGCGCTTCAGGTAGTCGGCCACGCGTCCGGTGACGCGCTCCATGAGGGGCAGACCGCGACCGCAGGAACAGCTGCGCTGTGTCCACACACCGACGTCCTCGATCCGGTAACGGACGAAGGGCATGCCTCGGTTGTAGAGGTCGGTGAGGACGATGGCACCCTCCTCACCCGCCGCGGCGGCGCTGCCGTCCTCGCGCAGAAACTCGATGTACAGATGCTCGATGTCGAGGTGCATGCCCTCGTGGTGCTCGCACTCGCAGGCGATCAGCCCGACCTCCTCGCAGCCGTAGCGATCGGTTACCCGGCAGCCGAACACCTGCTCGATAAGCGAGCGCTCGTGAGACAGCAGCATCATGGAGGTCGAGACGATGCCGCGCGGGCGCAGGTCCGCGATCTGCTCGTCCTTCAGGTAGCGCGCCAGCATGTAGAGCGAGTGGGAGTGTCCGAAGAGCACCTCGGGACGCTCGCGCCGCCAGGCGCTTACGAACTCACCGAGCGAGCGCTGGTTGAGGTCGATGGTGTCGAGGAACACGAAGCGATCGATCAGGAGGCGCCGCAGGCGCTCCTTGACGGAGCGGGCTACCGGCGGATTGCCCCACAGCGCCGCCACCTTCATGCCGTGGAAGGCGCCCGCCCACTGATCCGAGCGCAGCGCATCCGCGGTACGGATCTGAAGCCAGTCATCGTCAAAATAGGTCGTGAGCGCCACCCCGGTCGAGCCGCCGGTCTTGTGCTCCCCCAGCTGCGCGCGCGCGAACTGGCGCGACAGAAGCTCGTCCGTGGAGCTGCGGATGAGCGATTTGGTCAGCAGCGGGAGGCGCGCAAATGCGGCTTCCTCGAAGTGCGCAGGATCAAATCTGCTCTGCCGGAAGAGGCGTTCGTAGTAGGGCGAATGCGCGGCCGCGTAGGCGAGGATGCGCTGCAGGCGCTCGCGCTGGCGCGCACGCAGCGTCTCCTGCGGCAGCCACTGGGAGCGCTCCAGCTCGCGCAGCACCTTGAGGCGACGGCTGCCGTCCTTCAGGTCCCACAAAGGATGGAACACGTGCCGCGACAGGGAGCTCATCACGGACATGCGCTATCAGCCAGTGCGCGGCTGCCAGAGCACCTGTTTCTCGCCGCGCAGGAAGCGGGCAAAAGCGACGGCGGAGGTCCAGTTGAGCAGCAGAAAGTAGTATGAGTAGCGGGCCAGGCCGAAACCCCGCAGCCGCAGCGGCCCGCACGCCGCCAGCAGTGCGAGCACCGCCGCACAGCTCTGCAGTGCCGCGAGCGCATCGTAGACCCAGCCATGCCCCACGAGCAGCCAGTTAAGCACCGCCGCCGCCGCCAGTGGCAGGAAGCTCATGTAGCGCAGCAGCTTGTGCGAGAGCAGCTGCCAGGCGAAGAGCGGATAGCGCAGCGGATTGAGGAGCGCGCGCTTGTCGCGCAGCGCCCAGAACGCGCGCAATGCCACTCGTACGCGCATGCGGTACTCCGCGCCCTGGCTCGTGAGGGTCTCCTCCTCGAGCACGGCATCGGGAACGAATACCACGCGCCGGCCCTGCTCCACCACGCACAGTGGCAGCACCAGGTCCGGCAGCTGGTCGGCACGCATCGGTTGATACAGGCTGCGGCGCACTGCATCCACTCCGCCATCCACCCCGACGATCGAGCCGGCGAGCGTCTCCAGGCCCCGCAGCGCATTCTCGTAGCGCATGTAAGCGGTACAGCCATCCCCGATGAGCGACCCCTGCGGATCGACGTAGAGCATGCAGCCGGTGGCGTAGCCTACCTCGGCGTCGGCGAACACGGCCACGAGCCTGCGTACCGTTTCGGGGCGGAACATGGAGTTGGCATCAGCGAACACGATGATCTCGCCCTCGGCGCGCGCCACCAGCGCATTCAGCGCCGCGGTCTTGCCGTTGCGCGGCTGCTGGCGGAAGTAGCTGACACGGGGGTCGTGGTGCGCCAGAGCGCGCAGCAGACTGTCGGTCTCATCGGTGGAACCGTCCGAGGCCACCATGACGTCCAGCAGCGCCGGCGGATAGTCCTGATCGAGTTTGTTACGGACCGTAGCCTCGATGTGGCCGGCCTCGTTGTAGGCGGAGATCACCACCGTCACGCGTGGCGTAATCGCGCCACTGCGCACGGGCCGCGGCCGCACCACCCGCAGCAGCGCCACGCACACGGGATAGAGGACGTAGGGGTACAACCCGACGCCAAGACAGGTCCAGAACCAGAATTCAGCAAGGGCCATGGTGCGCGCTCATCCTTGCACTCACTGCAGTCTGGGCTGCGAGATCGCCGAGGTCGGCGTCAGCAGCGTGTCGGGCATCTTCGCCCCGGTTGTGAGCGCGTAGGAGGCCGTCACCCCGACCTGATTGTCGGAGTAGGAGCCCGTCAAGGTCGAGTGCGCGTACAGGAAGCGCACGCTGATCCTCGGGCCAACGTGCCAGCGCAGGTCTGTAAGGAGGGTCCAGATATTCTGGTCGAGCGTGGAGTAGTCGTCATGCTCGAAGGAGCCACCCAGCTCAAAGGTGAGCGACTGGTTCAGCTGCCGCGTCATGAAGGCATTCAGCTGCTTGCCCTGGTGGTTGGACTGCGGCGTCAGTGAATACTTGTTGTCAAAGTCCAGCGCCCCGACCGTGAAGCGCGTGCGTCCGGTGTCGTAAGTCCAAGTGGCCCCGTACTCGGTGTAGGTGAAGGGCTGCCCGCTCGCGATCGACTGGGCCTGGTTACCCGGCACCGGCTGATCGAGGTTCAGGCGGAACAGGTTCGCGGCATCGGTCACCTGGCGCAGTGCGTGGAGGGCGATGCGCTGCCTCGGCGAGATCAGCCGCGACAGATCCACCTGCCAGTTGACCCCGCTCGGGCTTTCATCGCTCGCAGGCGTAGCGCTCGGGGTGGTGGCCGCCGCGTCCGTGAGGAAGGAATAAAAGTGGAGGCGCGGGATCGGAATCGTGGGCGGCGGCGCCGAGTCCAGATGTGCCTGGGTGTAGCCGATCGAAGCATCGAACACGGTGCGCGCCGCGCTGATCTTGAAGCCGACGGTCCCCTGGCGGTAATCGAAGTCCGTGTTGATGGTGGTGTCCTGGAAGCGCACCTTCTGATAGCTGCCGCCGATGTAGGCGGTCAGGATGTTTGAGAAGGCGTGATCGAGCCGCAGGTCGCCACCGAAGCGATTGCTGTTGATGTCCACGTACTCGGGCGACTTGGAGCTCGAATAGACGTAGGAATAGGTGCCGTTCATGGTGAACGAGGTCTGCAACGTCGGCTTGAGGATCAGCTGCGGGCCGGTAGACACGTAGTTGATACTCTCGAGGTTGTCAGGCGTCGGCGGCCCCACGGGGTTGATCGACACCTGGCTGAAGCTGTCGCGGGCCGTCCACGCGAGCAGCCCCGGCACGATCTTGAAGTCGGCCGTGCCATCGAGATAACCGAGTGGCTGGGTCTGGTACTGCGAGCCGAAGTACTTCACCAGCATCAGGTCCGAATTCAGTCGGTAGTCGAAGCGCGGCGCGCCCTGACGCTCGGTCTCGCCCACGAGACCGATCATGGCGAGCGTGTCGCCGGGGCCGTTGGGCTCAAGATTCACGTTGTCGGTGTAGATGAGGCCCGTCTGCGCCTCGAGGAAGTCTCCATGGTGCGCACCGCTCGCCTGGTCAAAGAACAGGCTCTGCGTGGTGATGGGTCCTGAGACCTGGGCTGCGGCCGGCAACGACAGCAGGCACAGCACAATGGCGACCGCGAGGCCACCGCCGAGGGGCAGCCTGGCACTCGATGTCACTTTCATGTGGCGCGCCCCTTCAGCGTCGCTCAAACGTTATCGTCTTTCTCGCCCGCCCGGCTCGCGGCGTAGCGGTAGTAGTAGCCCGCATGCGGCTGCTTCATGCTCTGGTTGAGAATGAGCGACACCGACTTGCTCTCGGCCAGCGTCTCCAGGGCCTCCAGCACCACGTGCTGAGGGGTCTGGTCGGCACGCACCACCATCACAATCTGCCCGGCGATCTGAGTGAGGGCATGCGACTCGGTGGTCAGGAGCAGCGGCGCGGAGTCAAACAGCACCAGGCGCGTGGGATCCTGGCGCGCCAGCTGCGCGACCACCTCGCTCATGCGGGCACTCGCCAGGAGTTCCGTGGCATTGGGCTCCTGATGCCCAGCGGGCAGGAAGGAGATCCCCGGTACGCTCGTCGGGAGGATCGCCGAGGCCAGTGCGATGTTCGGGTCCTTGATCACGTCGAGGAGCCCGCGCGAATCGTCCGCGCCGAGGATCTGGCTCAGACGCGGGTTCACCACGTCGCCATCCACCAGGAGCACGGTCACGTCCTCCTCCAGACGCATGCTGAGCGCAAGATTGAGCGAGGTGAAGGTCTTGCCCTCCCCGGGCACGGCGCTCGCGATCATCACGAGGTTGCCATCCGGGAGCGCGGTGACGCCGCGGCCGAGGGCGTTATTGATCAGGGGGCGCTTGATCTGGCGGAACTGCTGGGCGAGCTCGCGCTCCTGGTGCGCCGGCGGCAGAAGCCCCGCCTCGCGCAGCGCATCGAGATCCAGTGGCAGCGTGCGAACGCCGGTGGCGCCCTCCGGGGTGCCCTCGGGTCGGTGCGTCGCGGTGCGCCGCTCGCGCGCCGCCGGGGCCGCGCCGCCGCGCGATGCCTGCAGTCGCTTGATGGCGTTTTCGATGACGCTCATGTACCGAGTCCGTGCAGCAGCCGTGCCGCAATTCCCTGCGTGGCGAGTGTGATGAGCGCCACGACGACGAGCACGCCGGCAGCAGCTGAGTAGGTCCACACGGCGCGGCGCTCCTCGGACTTGTGTCGCTCAAGCCAGGTCATGCTGACCGAACCGAGCACCGGCAGTTGCGTGAGTTCGTTCAGCTGGCGGGTGGAGGTGAATACCGGCCGCAGCTGGTGCATGAAGTAGGCCGCGCCGAGCCCGGCCGCGAAGCCGCCCACGAGCACGGTGAGAATCAGCCGTATACGGTCAGGCGCCACCGGTTTGTCGCTCCCGGTTGGCGGATCGACAATCTGGAAGCGCACCACGCCCGTCGCGTCGGCCTCGTCGGAGAGTTTCGCGCGGTTCAGACGCTCAAGCAGTGCCTGATACTGCCCGCGAGTCACGTCGTAGTCGCGCGTCAGGCGCGAGTACTCCTGCTCGACCTGCGGCGCGGTATTGATCATCTTCTTCAGATCATCGATGCGCGTCTGCTGGTCGCTCACCTGCCGCTGGGCCGCCGCCACCTCGACGTCCGCCTGACTCAGCTGCAGACGGATGCCCTGGTAGACCGGGCTCACGGCCATGCCGCTCGCAGCGATGGCCGCCTGGTCACCACGGCGCACCGCGGCGAGCTCCGCGGCCTGCCGGACCCTCAGGTCCTCGACCGCGCTGCGCGCGGCGAGCACGTCCGGATGCTTGTCGGTGTAACGCAGCAACAGCTCATCCAGCCGCCCCTGAGCCTCGCGCAGCTGGCTGGCCGTATCCAGGCCCGCGCCGCCGCCCAGCGTGGCCGAGCCGATCAGTGGCTGCTCGCTGGAGAGCTGCCGGTGCAGTTCGTCGCGTTTCTGCTCGGCCACCACGAGCACCGCACGCTCCTTGTTGAGTTCGTCGGTCTCCGCCTGCAGGCGCGAGAAATAGTCTCCACCCGTGGCACCCGGAACAAGCCCCGCGTTCTGGCGCTTGAAATCGGCAAGCTTCGCCTCGGCAGACTGCAGCTTATGGTCGTACTCCTCGATCTGCTGCGAGAGGAACTTCTCGGCCTGCTCGGAGCCGAGCTGGCTGCCGCCGAGGGAGTTGGACATGAAGAGGTTCAGCAGCTGATCCACCACGTGGTGGGCGTTCAGCGGGCTGTGATCGTTGTAGGAGATCGTGTAGAGGTCTGCCGGTGCGGTCTTGTCGGCGTTGACTTCCACGGTGAGGCGCTGGCGCAGGCCCTCGATGATCTCGCGCTGCTTGGCGGGCGTGGCGCCGGCGTAGCTTGGGATCGCGAGCTTTGCCACCTTCTCCAGCTGCGGGCCGCCGAGGAGCGCCGAGCGCACGGCCTCGACCTGGGACGCGATATTGGATTCCACTGCGATACCCTGGGTCACCTGACTCAGGCGCGTGCGGGTATCGACGTAGACGCGCGCCCAGGCACTGTAGGTGTCCGGAATCATGAGAATGATCAGCCAGCCGGCGAGGCACACGATCCAGGCCACCAGCATCGCGATCCAGCGGAAGCGCCAGACGCCCCGGATCTGCTCGACAAGAAATTCGAGTGCGGCGTTCATGCTGTTAGAAGATCGACTGCGGCACGACCACGACATCCCCGGCCTTGAGCGGAATGTTTTCGTTGGTGGCGCCACTGTTCATGAGGTCGGCAAGCTTCACGTGAATCACGGTTTCCTTGCCGTTCACGGTACGCACAACGCGCGCGCGGTTGCCCGAGGCAAACTGGCCAAGGCCGCCGACTTCGAGCACGGCATCGAGCACGGTCATGCCTTCTCGGTAGGGGAGCGCCTGGGGATGGGCCACCTGGCCAACTACCTTCACGAGGCTGAAGGCGCTGGCGGCAACGGTCACGATGATATTGACCTTGGGCGAGCGCACGTACTCACCCAGCACCCCCTCCATGTCACGCGCGAGCTGCGGCGCGGTCTTGCCGACCGCCACCATGTCCTCGACCAGGGGGGTTGAGATCTTGCCGTCCGGCCGCACCGGCACGGTAACCGTGAGCTCCGGATTGCGCCACACGAACACCTGCAGTGTGTCGCCGGGGCCAATGATGTAATCGGGAGCGACCGCCGCCTTCGCCGGTACGGTCGCAGTTCCTGTCGGGCTCGTCGTCACCGCCGTGGGCGCCGCCGCAGTCGGCACCGCCGGTGCCGGAGCCGAGGGGCTTGATGCGCAACTGATAATTAGTGGAGTTATAGCCAGCCATCCGGCCAGCATCAGCACGCTTGGTCGCATACCCGTTCCTGGGTTTAAAAGTTGAGCCTATCAGAAAGCAAGGGAGCGAAACCCGTTGAAATGATGGAACTGTCGCCCCCGAATTAAGACAGTCCGATCAGGGGTTTGGATGTTCTTTACGAGGCGGTTGTAAGGTCCGCTGCGTCTCCCCATGGCGACGCAGCTTAATGGGCCGTCGATGTACCGGGTGTGAACCGCATCACAGACAGCAAGGGCATCGCTGCGCCATTCGCGCGGGCACCGATATGTCATCTCAGCAGCCGCGCGCACGGCATTCCTGCTAATGCAGTGACGCGTTCTGCATAAGTCCCTCGAGGAGCCGCCGCGCATCCTCGCAGTCGCCGCGGCACTCGGCGCGGAAAGCCAGCAAGTCGGCGGAGGGATGCCACACGAGCGCGTTCAGCCCGTACCACAGCTGCTCTGCCAGCGGCACGACCAGGGGACGACCGGCGATCTCGTAGCGCGACCAGATGAGAGAGTGGGCACCGCTCGGATCGTCGGCCTCGGTTTCGCGGAAGCGACCGCGAGGTGAATCGACCAGGCGCTCGCCGCGGTTGCGCAGGTGCCGGCCGAGGAGCGAGCTTGACTCACCGACGAGTTCCGCTCCTTGGCGCTGCGCGATGAAGCGCGTGCGGAACACCTCGATCGTGGCGCCCGCAGGACTCACGGCCGTCAGGTACTCGTTGTCGTCCGCACCTTCGAACTGCGGCAGCCAGAAGGAGCCGCCTACCGGGGTCAGCGCCGTCCAAGGTGCCCTGAGGGTGAGGAACGGTGCGCCGCTCAGGGACGCGGGCGGGTGTGCACGCCGCGCCAGGAGACTCGCCCCGGGCAGTACCAGGAGCAACAGCACCGCGATCAGGAAGCCGCGCTTGGGGGTCGCGCGCATCGGCGCGGGCGGTGCCGAGGGTGCCGGCCCGACCGGGCCGGTTTCAGTTGCCTGCGCAGGCGTGAGCCAGGTCGAGAGCCAGAAGAAGGCCACCAGCGCGACCGCGAACACTCCCCAGCCGAACCAGTAGTGACTGACACTCACGAGGTAATTGCGCATGTCGCTCAGGTAGCCCGCCTCGATCACGGTGTAGACGCGCACCCAGTTAGCCAGCAGCGCCAGAGCTGCCATCAGTCCGAGCTGCGTCAGGCGCGTGCGCCACGGGTCGCGGCGCAGTTCCCCATGCAGCGCCGCCACCGCCAGACCTACGATCATGAAATGCAGTCCGCTGCAGCCCTCCTCGATCACGAAGCTGCCGTTCGGAATGTGGATGGTGTCGCCGCTGATAACCGCGTGCGGACCAGTCATGCCAAGGAAGAGCTGCATCGCGAGCACGGTCAGCTCCTGCAGCGAGTTGCCAAGCTGCGCCCAGGAGGGTAGCGCGAAGCCAAAAAACGCCACGGGGAAGAACATGAGGCGCGCGATGGGCCAGCCGAAGGCTGCGGCCACGGCGAGCCAGAACACCGCCGGGAAGATGGTGATGTGCAGGTCCTGGATGCTTGCGTACTCGCACACGAGCCAGGCGAGTACGGCACCTGCAAGGGCCAGCTGCGCGAGCGGCCAGGACTCAACCGGAGCGCGCGCGATCGCCGCGCGCTCGCGCCACACCAGATACAGGGACACGGCGAGTATCAGGGGGCCGTGCGTGTAGGTGATATTGACGAAATCCGTCCACTGGCCGTAGAGGACCTGCGCGCTCGGCCAGCACACGAAGGTCACCAGCAACGCGAGTGCGAGGATCATCCACAGGCGCACAGAGCCGGGGGTTGGCATCGCGCACAGTCTACCGAGATACGCGGCGTGGGCGGGTAGACTCCTGATGCGCAGCTGCGACGGTCGTCACGCCGTAACGCGACGAAGCCGGATGGATCCGCTCCTCAGCTGATGGTCTTGCTCACAACGTCCGACAGCGCGCTCTCCGCGCCCGCCGACGTCACGGCCTTGATAGCGAAGTACCAAGTGCCCGCGCCGAGGTTCTCGATCACGTAGGTCTCGATGCCGATACCGTTGAGCGACACGCTCTCGGATAGGTTGTTCTGATCAATGCCGTAATAGATGTGGTAGCCGGACAGGTCGGTGAGGGCGGCGCCCGTGGTCGTAGTGGTCGGAGCTTCCCAGGAGAGCGTCGCGACACCATTGCCGACCGGCAGATCCTGCGGGTTGCTCGTTGTTGCTCCCGCGGAAGACGGGTCGCTCGAGTTGCAGCCGACGAGCGCGAATACCAACCATGCTGCGAGAATGACTTTGACAAATTTCAAGGCGCAAACCCCCACCTATGCCCAGCCAGTGGCCGGACAGCCATGTCGATTCAGGAATCAGCGGCTGAGGGAGCAAGCGAAGCCCGGTCAGCGGCCGTCGCAGGACTCAATGCAAGGGGTGTGCCCAGGAAGTTATTCCAATATTTTTCAGGGCTCTAGGTGTAGGACAAGGCTGGGAGGCCCTGACGGGGAACTCGACACGTCGCGCCGGACCGACGGCACCTGTTGTGAAGGCGGTCACACTGGCACCTTAAGATATTAATTAATAAGGAAATAATGTAAGTCGCGCCGGAACGACAGGAGAGCGTCGACCGGTCAGGACGCGTCACCTTGTGAGCCAGCACACAATTTCCCTGTTATATGTCTCATCGCACACACGGGCGGCGGAAGGCTTTGATATTCTTCGTCCACGCTCCGCTGTCCAGCTTGCACGCTGCAGCAGGAGTGGCAGAATCGGGTACAGGAATTAACAAGACTGATGACCGGGCACGGCAGACCGCCGGCCATTGAACTCATGGACAGGTCATTGGAGGGATCAGCGATGAAGAGAATCACTTTGATTGCGGGAATGGCCAGCGTTGCGACCGTCGCAGCCATCATGTGGAGCGTGCCGGCAGCGGCCAGCGTGTGCGGCTCGAGCGCGTGCGCCGTCGTCCACAACCGCTGGCCCGGTCGCCCGGTCGCTGACCAGAACAACATCCGTCCCTCGCAGTCGACTCCGAGCGGCGTGCCAGAACCTGGCATGATCCCGCTGCTGGCGCTCGGCCTGGGTGGCGTCGGCTTTCTCGCCCTGAGACGCAAGCGCGCACAGGTCTGAGAGTTTCCCCACGTTGACGATCCGGTGAACGGCTCCTTCGGGAGCCGTTCGCTTTTATACGGGCGCGTTATGTCCGCGCTGCACTGCGCAAGGTTCCCGGGGAGGGCCGCTTTGTGCGTTCCGGCTTTCAGCAGTAAACGGATCGGGCGATGGACCTACTTTACGCGGCAGAGCTCTTCGCTATAGTCGCGAGCACATGGAACGCAAAACAGACAGCAGGCACATGGAAGGCAACACAGACAACCGGTCCGGCGCTGCTGCACAGCTCAATGCATTCACGGTCGACGTCGAGGACTATTTCCACGTCGCGGCGCTGAGTTCTGCGATCGCGCGCGACAGCTGGGGAAGCCGCGAACTGCGCGTCCAGGTCAACACCGAGAAGCTGCTGGAAATCCTCGAGGGGCGCGGCGTGCATGCGACCTTTTTCGTGCTCGGCTGGCTCGCGGAGCGCGTGCCCGCACTGGTGCGCCGTATCGCCGAGGCCGGTCACGAGGTAGCCTGCCACGGCTACTCCCATCAGCTCGTCTACACCCAAAGCCCGGAGACGTTCCGCGCGGAGACGGTGCGGGCCAAGCACTTCCTCGAGGATACGATCGGGCATGAGGTACTCGGCTACCGTGCCGCGAGCTTCTCGGTGACGCGCGCATCGCTGTGGGCGCTGGATGTACTCATCGACCTGGGTTTCCGCTACGACTCCTCGATCTTCCCGATTCACCATGACCTCTACGGCCTGCCGGGCGCCAACCCCGAGCCGCACCGCGTGAGCGCGCCCTCGGGCCGCACGCTCGCAGAGTTCCCCATGTCGGCTGCTAGCTTCTTCGGCGTGCAGGTGCCGGTCTCCGGCGGCGGCTACTTCCGCATCCTGCCCTACTGGCTGACGCGCACGGGTCTTAAGCAGATCAACGAGCGCCGCCAGCGTCCGTTCGCCTTCTATCTGCATCCCTGGGAGATTGATCCGGGGCAGCCGCGCATCAAGGTCGGTGCCTTCTCACGCTTCCGCCACTACACCAACCTGTCGCGCTGCGAGGCGCGCCTGCGCCACGTGCTGCAGGATTTCGCCTTCACCTCGATGCACGAAGTGCTCATGCACCGCGGCCTGCTCGCCCAGGAGCGCAGCGCGCCTATGCGGCAGCCGGCGCCGCTGGCTGGCACAGCGCTCGTGCCGGGACGTCTGACGGCAGGGTAGCGCGCACGATCAGGCCGCCGCCCGCGGCGTTCTGAGCCTCGATCCTGCCGCGGTGCAGGGCGATAGCCCGCGCCGCGATCGCAAGCCCCAGGCCCTCTCCGCCCGTGCTGCGGTGCTCGCGGGCCGCATCGACCCGGTAGAAGGGCTCGAAGATCAGCCCCAGGTCCTTCTCCGGCACCCCCGGGCCCTGGTCCCGCACCAGTACCTCGACTGCCCCCCCCCCCCCCCCCCCGTCAAGAGGTCGTGCGCTGATGGCAATCACGGCATCGACGGGGCTGTAGCGCACGGCGTTGCGGATGACGTTTTCAAATGCGCTGCGCAGCACCTCCGGATCGCCCTGCACGTGCAGCGCGCCGCTCGCGTCCACATTGACGAGGCAGCCTCGGGCATCGGCCTCGATGGCAACGTCGGCGGCGATGGTGCGCAGGAGCTCAGCGAGGTCGACCGATTCGTGCTCCAGTTCATGTACCGGGCGCTCCAGGCGCACGAGCTTCAGCGTGCGCGCGATGAGCTGCTCGAGACGGTCGGCCTCGTAGGCCGCCCTGGCAATGTGCCGCTCGCTGCCATGCTCGTCGCGGCGTGCCAGCGAGAGAGCCAGCTGCAGCCGCGCGAGCGGTGATCGCAGCTCATGGGAGACGTCCCGCAGGAGCTGCTGCTTGCCCTCCAGCAGCTGGCGCAGCCGCTCCGCCATGGCGTCCAGGTCCGCGGCCAGGAGCCCCAGGTCGTCCTGGCGCCCCTTGAGCGCCGGCAGCACCCGGATATTCAGGTCGCCGCTGGCGAGCTGGCGGGTGGCCAGACGCAGGCGGTCGACCGGGGAGGCCAGGTAGCGCGCCAGGAAAAGGCAGACCGCGGCGCTCACGGTGAGCGCAATGATGAGGAGTGTGAGCGGGACGCCCGGCAGTTCCAGCTCCCCGAACAGCCGCGGGCTGTCGCGCACCGGGCCGATCACCACATGGTAAGTGCCGCCGCCGGCGGTCATGAGCACCAGCGCCCCGCCGATGGGCGAGATTGCGGCCACGGCGGCGTCCGTGCCCGCGGCCGCCGGTGCCGGTGCGCCGCCGGGACCATAGATGGATGCCGGCAGCGGGCGTCCGAGGAGTTCGCGGCCGTCAGGTCCCACCACGAAGGTGCGCGTGAAGAGCTCGCCGCGGAGGGTTCCGAGCCAGCTCTTCAGGGCCTCAGGACCGCCGGTCTCGAACTCACGTGCCGCCTCCCCATAGAGGTGCGCACGTTCGACCCAGGGTTTATCGGTGCGATGCGCGGTGGCGTTCACGGCGACCGTGAGCGTGCCGACGAGGATCAGGGCGAGGGCGATCCAGAATGCGAGGAAAATCCGCCAGTAGAGCGAGTGCACCCGCGCCCCCGGTTCAGGCTTCGGGCGCCGGTGTCAGCGCGCGCGCCGCGCTCAGAGTAAGTGCATAGCCTGACCCGCGCACGCTCTGCACGCTCACGCGATCGGTGTAGCGCAGGAGCTTCCGGCGCAGATTGCTGACGTGGGTGTCGAGGCTGCGGTCGGTGGGGAGCAGACGCCGCCCAAGCGCCTGCAGCATCAGTTCATCGCGCGTCACGGTGCGGGTGTCGGCGCGCACCAGGAGTTCCAGAATCCGCAGCTCCGCGGAGGTCAGCTCCAGGTCGTTCTCGGCGACCTCGGCGCGCCGCGCGCGCAGGTCCAGTCGCAGCGGGCCCCAGAGGATCGCCCCTTCGGTGGCCCCGGCCTCTCCCGGCGTGCGCCGCAGAACCGCGCGGATACGTGCCACGAGTTCGCGCGGACTGAAGGGCTTGGCGAGGTAGTCATCCGCACCCATCTCCAGGCCCACGATGCGATCGACTTCCTCGCCGCGCGCGGTGAGCATGATGACCGGCACGCGGCTGAGTGCGCGTATGCGTCGGAGCACCTCGAACCCGGACAGCTCCGGCAGCATGACATCGAGGATGACGAGGTCGACCGCTGAGCGAGCCAGCTGCTCGAGCCCGAGCGGCCCGGTCAGCGCCGTCACGGCGTTGAAGCCTTCGAGCGTCACATATTCGACCAGCATCGCGCACAGGCCCTGGTCATCATCAATGATCAAAAGCGTGGGCTTGGGCTCTCCTGCGGCGGGACGGTTCTCCATGGAAAATGAAGATACACGCTCCGCCCTGCCCCTGGCCCGCGAGCCTACGAAACGTAGAGTTCTTGACACTTCTTTGCCCGTCGCCCTGCCCGCCGGCGCACTGCTCCGCGCCGGTCTGCACTGTCCCCTCGCCCGGGGCGGCGCTCCGAGTGGCCCCATGTTGGTTGTCTGTGGCCGGATGCGCGAGTCCCTTAAGCCGGGTTCTCCAGGCTGAACGCCTGACGGTTGTCGTCGTAGGCGAATACTTCCCCGTAGCGGCCCCAGCTGATAATGGTGCGCAGCGTCTGCTCGGCGGCATCCTCCGCCATATAGTCCTCCAGCTCATCGAAGAAGCGGCTTTTCGGAGCGCTGTGGCTGGCGCGCTCATCGAGCACGCGCCGAATATGGGCGGCGAGGGGCACGTAGGTGATGAGGTGGCGCGCGAAGAGCTTTTTGCGCTCATCGATGTCCCCGTGCGCGAACTGCTGCCCGGCCTCGGTGAGCCTCATGTCGCCGCCCTCGACCTCGGCAAAGCGCAGAAGCTGCAGCGCCTCGGCGGCCGGGAACAGGTCATCCACCTCCAGATGCTGCTCTTCGGCGATCGCCGGCAGGTCGGCCTTGCCGTTGAAGGGCGGCCCGCTCACCGCCTCAACCAGGCCGGTGAGGATCGTGGACGAGACATGCGTCAGTACCGTGCCGATGCCTGTACCTGGGAAGCGTTCGGACTTCACCCCATGTCGCGCATCGCCGCCTGGCCGGGCCGTCATTTCCACGTATACCCGGTCGATGAAGGCGCGGAAGCGCGGGTCCTGCGTATGGCGCGGCTGCGGCAGGTCGATCGGGATCTCGCTCACCACCCGCCCCGGGTGGGTCGAGAAGATGAGGAGCCGGTCGCACATCTGCACCGCCTCCTCGATGTTGTGCGTGACGAGCAGCACCGCCTTGATCGGCAACTGGCCCTCTCCCCACAGCTCCAGGAAATCGGTGCGCAGTGTCTCGGCGGTCAGGATGTCGAGCGCCGAGAAAGGCTCATCCATAAGGAGGATGTTCGGATGCACGACCAGTGCGCGGGCAAAGCCCACGCGCTGGCGCATGCCGCCGGAGAGCTCGCGGGGGTAGGCGGATTCGAAGCCGTCGAGCCCGATCAGATCGATGGCCTTGAGCGCTCGCGCGCGCATCTCGGCCTCGGGCGTCCCGAGCGCCTCCAGTCCCAGCTGCACGTTCTCCAGCACCGTGAGCCAGGGGAAGAGCGCGAAGCTCTGGAACACCATGGCGATCCCCGCCGCCGGGGCGAGCACCGGGTGGCCGAGGTAGCTGACCACGCCGCCGGTGGGCGGATCGAGGCCGGCGATCGAACGCAGCAGGGTGGACTTGCCAGAGCCCGAGCGCCCGAGCAGGCCCACGATCTCGCCAGGCCGCAGTGTCAGGTTCACATTCTCGAGCACGATCAGCTCATCGCCGTCGGGCTTACGGAACGACTTGTTGACCCCCTGCACGTCCAGGAGCGTCGCAAGATTCAGGGGTGCCACGGCACTCACAGTGTCTCCTTACCTCAAAGAAAGCCCTCGCAGAGCCTACCGCCGCGCCGTCAGTGGCGGCGCGAAAGTACGTCAAGATACGCCTGCTGATACTCCTCGGCCATGCGCGCACTGCCAAAGCGCTCGACGACGCCACCCCGAGGCGCGGCCACGGCGCCCGAGGACAGCACACTGACTAGTCCCTGCCTCAGGGCGGCCAGATCGCGCGGCGCAACGAGCTGCCCGCCGCCCTCTCGCAGAATCTCAGGAATGGCCCCCACGGCCGTGGCGAGTACCGGCACGCCCCACTGCATGGCCTCAAGGAGTACCAGTGGCATGCCCTCCGTAAACGAGCTCATCACGAAACCGGCGGCGTGTGCCAGGAGTCGATCGGCACCGGCCACGTAGCCGGGCAGAAGCACACACTCCTGCAGCCCGAGAAGTCCGATTGTCTGCTCGAGTGTCGCCCGCGCCGGACCCTCACCGGCGATAAGCAGCTGGTAGTGCGGTGCACCGCTCTCGCGCACTTGAGCGAAGGCCCGCAGCAGAAGGTCGAAACCCTTCTCCGGGGAGAGTCGTCCGATTGCGACCAGCGTCGGCTGTTGACGCATGAAGGCCACGCATCCCTCGGGCAGCGCAGGCACGCGGTCAACGGCCAGATCGGCCATTCTCTCCTTAAGCGACGGGATGCCATTGGCAATCACGCGCCGCTTGGCCGGATTCATACGCCCAAGAGCAGGAACTGACAGCATCGCGTGCGTCACAGCAACCACCAGATCCATGCGCGCCAGTGAGAGCAGGTCAAGGCGCTCGCGAAGCCACAAGGCGGTGAAGGCAGGACTCCACAGCCAGCCGTGAAGCGTTGCGATCATTGGGCCGCGCCATGCACGCGGCATTGGCCCCAACAGGATGTCGGCTTTATAACCGTGCGAGTGCAGGACGTCTGCCCGGGCCTCGCGCACGGTTCTGAGCAGACTACGCACCACCGCTGGCGTCGCCTTTGGGGGCACCCTCACTGGCAGCACCGACAGCCCCCAGGAGCCGGCCAACGCCTCAAGCGGCGTGGTCCCGACACCGGGACGCGCGATACTGCCCAGGAGTGGCTCGTGGCCTTGCCGCTGCTGTTCGCGGGCCAGATACAGGAGCACCCGCTCCGCACCGTAGACCCCGCCGCTGTCAATGAGATGAAGGATTCGCATCGATTGGCTATCCGGAAGCGCTTCGACCGCGAGGCGCCAAGGTGGGAGCACCGAAGCTGCCGTCGCGCCGGCGCGGTGACTTCAGCTCATCCGGAACTTGCGCTCCGCGCGCGCATAGAGCGGCCTCCAGAATAGTCTGTTTATCGTCACGACGAAGAGGCTCAAAACCACCGTCCCGAGTACTACCCGCTGGAAATCGGGCGGCGCGGCAGCCTGCGCGCTGGCAATGTACGCGCCGAGCCCGTGAGCAGTCACGGTCTCCTTACCCCAGGAGACGACTTCCGCGGCGACGCTCGCATTCCACGAGCCGCCGGCGGCCGTGATCGCACCCGTGACATAGAACGGAAAGACCGCCGGCAACGCCAGGCGCTTCCACCATAGCCAGCCCCTGAGGCCGAGGTTCTGGCTGGCGCTGCGCAGGTCGGCGGAGATCGCTGACGCCCCCACGATCACGTTGAAAAGGATGTACCACTGCGTGCCCAGGATCATGAGCGGGCTCAGCCAGATGTCGGGGGTGAGGTGGAACAGCACGATCGCCGAGACCACGAAACCGAAGAACAGGTTCGTGGGGAAGGCCGCCAGGAACTGCGCGACCGGCTGCACCACGTCCGCCACCCGCGGGCGCATGCCGACCCAGACCCCGATAGGTACCCAGATCAGGCTCGCCAGTGCAATCAGGACTGCCACGCGCAGGAGCGTGATGAAGCCGAACAGGACGACGTGCCAGATCTCTCCGACCGGGACGTCGCCGTGCACGAAGAGTGCAGTCTTCCAAAGCGCCAGCAGCCCGCTCAGGATCAAGATGGCGTACCAAGCGTAGTCGCCAAACCGTGAACGCGTCCGGTCGGGGCCGGCGACCGCAAGCGCCGCCGGCTTGCGCCGCGGCGGCTTCATGCCGGCGCGCAGCATAGCCGCGAATAGGCGGCTGAGCAGGCTGAGGAAACGTGAGCGGCGCATCATGGTCAGCGCCCAGGGGCTGTTGCTCGTCTGGCCAGCCTCCTGCTCGAGGCGGAACCAGTCGGCGCTGGCAACGAGCGGCCGGAACAGTAGTTGATCGAAGATCAGGATCACCACGAACATTGCCGCAATGGCCCAGCCTATCGCGCCGTAGTTGCGCTGGTCGTTCGCGAGGGCGATGTAGGAGCCGACCCCGGGCAACGCGATGCGGTTATCGCCGACCGTGAGCGCCTCGGAAGCGACCACGAAGAACCAGCCGCCGGACACGGACATCATCATGTTCCAGATGAGGGGGGGCATCGCGAAGGGGACCTCCAGGCGCCAGAAACGCACCCAGGGGCTCAGCTGAAAATTACGCGCCGCCTCCAGCATCTCGTGCGGAATGCTGCGCAGCGAATGGTAGAAGCTGAAGGCCATATTCCAGGCCTGACTGGTGAAGATCAGGAAGATCGCCGCCATCTCTGCCCCGGCAACCCGGCCGGGCGTCAGCTGCACAAAGAAGATGATGACGATCGAGAAACTCAGGATCGGCACTGACTGCAGGAAATCCAGCAGCGGCACCAGCAACACTTCGGCGCGGCGGCTCTTGGCGGCAAGGGTGGCGTAGGTGAACGTGAACACCAGCGAGCACACCAGCGCAATCAGCATGCGTAAGCCGGTGCGTGCGCCATAGCCGACCAGCACTCGTGGGTCGAGCGAGATCGGTGTCGCCTCGAGGTGCGCCAGCGACCCGGTGAGCCCGCGCGCGGCCTGCGCCAGGTAGATGAAAAAGGCGAAAACCAGAATAAAGGCGAGTACGTCCCATCCGCCCGGGACGTAGCGGTTGCGCAAAACAGCGATAGGCAGACGGTCAATGCGCATCCGGCGGAGTTTGCCCGAACCGCGTGATGATTGGCACCGCGCCGCGACTCTTTCAGAGCATTGTGCCGCCAGCCCCTGCCGTGCAAACAGGAGGCGACTGTCGTAGGATTAACGCCATGAAAACAGCTTCCCTTCGGGCAATTACCGCTGCGGCAGCCGGGCTCGCCCTGGCGGCCGCAGCTCATGCCCAGAGCCTGGGCGATTCCATCAAGGAAGACGCCACCAGCGCCGGCCATGCGATCGCGGATGCCTCCAAGACGGTCGGCCACGAGGTCGCGGACGCCTCCAAAAAGGTCGGCCATACAGTTGCCGACAAGTCCAAGGAAGCCGGCCATGCCATTGCCGCCACCTCAAGGAAGGTGGGCGGCAACATCAAGGACGGCGCGACGAAGACCAAGGACGCCGTCACCAGCGACGGGTCTACGTCCAAGCCCTAGGCGATCGGCGTGCAGCGGATGCGCGCGCGCGTGGGCCTCAACCTGGCGTATGTGTCCCGGGCCGAGCAGGCCGGAGGCTGGGACGACGTCCTGGGGATCGCCACGTTCAACGGCACCCCTGAGGTCGCGGCCGGCGCGGCCGGCATCCCGGTCGCTCAGGTGCATACCCCGGTATTGCCCGGAGACACGCATTTGTATGAGGTATGGAGTTCGGAGCAGCCGGCAGAGTCCGGTCGGCGCGGGCGCGTGAGTTACCGGAGCACCCCGGAGATGCTATTTGGATGCGTCGCCTTGGCTGAGCGGGACTTCGTGCCCTCCGAGAGCGCCGATGCGGGGCGGCACCCCAGCGCGCTGCATCTTGCAACCGAGTACGCGTACCAGGAGATCTGCGCAACGCTGGAAGCGCAAGGCTACCCGCACCTGTTGAGGGTATGGAATTACCTTCCCGACATCAACCGCGACTCCGGAGGCACCGAGCGTTACCGGCAATTCAATACGGCGCGTCAGCACGCGCTGCATACCTGGGGCCGGGCGGTCGCCGGCAGCGTGCCGGCCGCGTCGGCGCTTGGAGCCACAAGCGAGAGCCCGCTCGTGGTCTACTTCCTCGCCGGTCGCATCGCGCCGCTGTTCGTCGAGAATCCGCGCCAAGTGAGCGCGTACCATTACCCGCGCGAATACGGCACGCACAGCCCGGTGTTCTCGCGGGCGGCGCTACTGCGTCAGGCCACCAGCCTTACGCTCTTCATTTCCGGCACCGCAAGCATTGTCGGGCACCGGTCCTTGCACCTGGGTGATACAGCGGCGCAGACGCGCGAGACCCTCACCAACATCGAGGCGCTGGTGGAAGAAGCGAACCGCCGCGCGAGCGATGCGCACTTCGATCTCGCAACACTCGCGTACAAAGTCTACGTACGCCGCCCAGCGGACCTGCCGGTAATCCAGGCGCAGCTAGCGTCAGCCATTGGAGCGCGGACACAGATCATCTATCTGCAGGCGGATATCTGTCGTCAGGATCTCCTGGTTGAGATTGAAGCGACCGGTATATGCCGGCTCGCCGCGGTTGCCTGAGATCTCGCAACAGCTACTGGGCGCCGCGGCGCTTATGGCCCTGGCGGTCGCGCCGCTCCATGCCGACGAACAGAAGCCGCTGTGGGAATTCGGACTAGGTGTAGGCGCCTACGTCTTCAATGACTACCGCGGATCGGACACGATGCATGCCTACCCTATTCCGGTCCCCTACTTCGTGTACCGCGGCGAAATACTGAAATCGGACCATGACGGCCCCCGCGCGCGCTTCTTCAACCGCGACGCGATCGAGTTCAGCCTGAGCATCAACGCCACCACCCCGGTGCGCAACGACTCGGTGCGCCAGGGAATGCCGGACCTCAAGCCCACTCTGGAACTGGGCGGATCCTTAGATTTCCACTTGTGGCGCAGCGCCGATCATCGCGTCAAACTGGATCTGCGTCTGCCTGCACGAGCCGCCGTAACGGTCGAGGCGTCGCCGCGCATCATCGGTGTCTACACTGAGCCGCAGATCAACCTGGACGTCGCCCAGTTGCCCGGGGCGGAGGGCTGGAAGCTGGGCCTGCTGGGCGGGCCGCTGTTCGCAGACCGACGCTACGACAGCTATTTCTACACGGTCGCGGCGCACTACGCGACCCCCGAACGCCCCGCGTACGAGGCGCACGGCGGCTATGCAGGTACGCAGGCTCTGATTTCACTTAGCCGGCGGTATCCGGGTTACTGGATTGGCGCTTTCATCCGCCACGACTTTCTTGGCGGTGCAAGCTTCGCGGCAAGTCCTCTGGTCAAAACCAACAGCTACTGGTCTGGCGGCATAGGGGTCACCTGGGTCATTCGCCAGTCATCGCACAACGTTGCGAGCGACGATTGATACCGTCAAAGACCCACTTGGTTCTAATTCCGAGCTACAACCCCGGCGACAGGGGCTTAGAGACCGTTCGCGCAGCGAGGACAGAATGGGCACCCGTTTGGGTAGTGATCGACGGCAGCACTGACGGTAGCGTCGAGCGATTGCAGACGCTGGCCAACGCCGATGCGCAGTTGCGCGTCCTGGTGCGTGCTGTAAACGGTGGCAAGGGTGCAGCCATCCTTGATGGCCTGTTGGAGGCACAGCGGGCCGGCTTCACACACGTCCTCACCATGGATTCCGACGGACAGCATCCGGCGCAACGTATTTCTCAGTTTATGACGGCATCCGCTGCGGCGCCTCGGGCAATGATCCTCGGGGTGCCAGTATTCGATGCCAGCGCGCCCGCCCTCAGGGTCAGGGGACGCAGGGTTTCTAACTCAGTGGCAAATCTCTTAACGCTCTATGCCGGGATTCGAGATTCGCTGTTCGGCTTTCGTGTCTACCCTGTGGAGCCGCTGCTGAACATCATGCGTCGCTCGCGCTGGATGCGCCGCTTCGACTTCGACGCCGAGGCGGTCGTTCGTCTTAGCTGGCGCGGGGTTACTGCGGTCAATATTCCGGCGCCCGTGCGCTATTTTGCACCCGCGGATGGCGGGGTATCGCACTTCAAGTACTGGCGCGACAACGTCCTATTGACAGCCATGTACCTACGTCTCGGCGCGGCGTGGCTTGTGCGAATCCCGGCGCTGATCGCACGACGTCTCGCGCGACGGACCTAAGCGGCCTTCAGCCGACGCGCCACCACCGGCGCGGCGTGTTTGGCGCCATACATGAAACGCATGATGGGCCCGAATACCGGAGCGCTGGTAATGCCTACCATGAACAGTCCGGGCACTGAGGTCTCGAAGCTCGAGTCAAGGCGCGGTATGCCGCCAGCCTCGCGCTCGATACTGTCTAGCAAGGACGCTTCCAGGTACGCGAGCCGGGCGATATCCACTTTGTAGCCCGTGGCCGCAATCACGTGATCGGCAGTGACCTCGCCCCTCCCTGCTGGGCCCTCCACTTGCAGCTGAGCCCGACCGTTCTGCGCGCCGACGGAATGCACCTTGGTGCCGAGACTGACTTCGACGTTGCCCTCCACGCGCCTACGTAACCACCATGAACCGCTCGGGCCATAAGAGCGAGCTACGAACCAGTGACGCCTCTCCGGTGGGAAGTACCAGCGGAACGTACGAGGCATCTCGGAAATCGCCCAAGACTTCCATCCGGTCGCCACACCGGCATCAGGTTCCAGCAACCGCGCAAGGGCGGACCTAGGCTTCGACGGCGCATTCCACTCCAAGCGATCGCGGCGCACTAACATTCGTACGCGTGCCCCATTCTCGTGAAGAATCGCGGCGGTCTCCAGGGCCGACTGCCCGGCACCAATAATGCAGACATCGCGGTTCGCGTACCGAGCGACGTCACCGATGCGGGCGCTGTGTAATACCAGGGGTTCAGCTGCGCCGGCAAGTTCGACGGGAACTGTCTGATATGCCAAGTGGCCGGTCGCCAGCACCACGCGACGACTGCTGAACTCCGTGCCGTCCGACAGTTTCAGGGTAAAGCCGCGGGCAGCGCGCCGCAGATCGATGATCCTAAGGTCGCGCGGTTCGCCTACTGCCTGAGCCCGAAACCAGTCTGCATATCGCAGGAAATGTTCAAGGCTCAGAGGGCTGCCGACGGGCTGATAAGGCAACTCATTCTGCTCGCAGAAGCGCTTCAGCGAGTAGCGACGCTCCGGGTCCCACAGATTGGACGCGAAGCGCTCGGACTTGAGCACCATTCCCCGCGGCATGAAGGTGCGCCAGCTATCGAGCGGTGTGCCGAATTGCTCAAATGGTACCCGCGCGCTGCGCAGATGCGCCGCTATGGATAATCCATAAGGACCAGCTCCGACTATTGTGGTATCGACGTCCAAGTTCACTCCTCGGCGGTGCCTACTGACGCGGACCCTCGCCTGCGCGGCCTGAGGATCCGACGCCACACGCGCAGGAGCGCGCGCTCGTAGCCGTAATAATAGAAGGCGGGGATCGGATCAGACCAGCGAAAGAATCCATCGGTCACCGTCACGCCCGGGGGCAGCGGACTGCTAAACCGCACGGAAGAGCGCCAGGCGACACGTGGGTATAGCCGGTCAGGCACCGGGACGGCTGCGTCCGACTCGGAGAAATATGTCAGGAGGGGCAGGTTCACCCCGCAAAGAGTCGCGATCTCCTCCTGCCAGTCAGTTCGACCTACCGTCGGTTCGATAATGAGGAAGCGACCGGTGCGCGCGTCCCGCTTGAACTCGAGACTTCCTAGGCCGCGGTAGCCGACCTTTCGGACGAACTCGAGAGTCTGCGCAGTCAATTCCGTGGCAACCTCGGGGGCGGCGATACAAACGGCGGTACTGCCAACGGCCGGTGGGTGACATACGAGCTTCCGTCCCGGGAACAGTCCCAACACCTTCCCATCCCGATCGCAGGCAAAGAGTGAAAAAAAGATCTCCGTATCCGGTCCATCGATCCATTCCTGGACGACCACCGCCGGCACCGACTGCAGCATTCGTGTCACGAGGCTGCGGGCCTCATCCAGCGAGTCGGCCCGCACCGCGCGCTCGGCGCGTCCGCGCAGAACGAGCGTCTTATCCGCTGGCTTGATGACGAGCGGCGGTTGCAAGTCACTTAGACGCCCAAGCGGATCGTTAGGCGCAATGCCGACCGAACGGGGGACAGCGAATCCCTCACGTTCCGCGAGCGCCTGGAACAGCACCTTGTCGGCGAGTGCGCGCACCATGTCGGGCGCGGGCAGGCTGAATCGATAATGCGGGTGCAGCTCCTCCCAACACTCCGACACGGTGTTAACGCTTTCGTCACTTGTCAGAAGTAGAACCGGACGACACTTCAGCAAACTTGCCAGTTTCAGCAGCTCATCGATCAGGCCGCGGCCCTCCAGCGATACTATCCGGATGTAGCTGGAGCAGCCGCTCCATCCCGCGGCGCACTGACGTGTGGTATCAAGGAGATAGATCGGCATGCGCCCGCGAGCGAGGCTGCGCACCACTCCGAGGCCGTTGAGGGTACCCCCGACAACGACCGCGGGAAGGTCTCTCCCCGGTCTATGACCGGTCGGCATCTCGGCGAGTCTCAGAGTACGAATTCACCGTGTCCTCGCGCGCCACGTGGAAAACCGGCGGGACCACCTGAGTGTGCAGTTCACGCGCTTCTTGGGCATGCGCCAAACGGCTGAGTTGGCAACGATGCCTCCACCGCCTGGATAGTCGATGAGCATGACGAAATCCGAACAGCCAGTACGTCGAACAAGAAAATGCGTGCGATTACAAGCCCGCAAACTGCCGCTAACCCATACTGGCTCGGGTACCGGCCGGTAGCAAGCCTAGCCAGCGCGTTGCACCCGGTGGTGTTGTTAAGAGTCAGCACTCACTCGACCGCAAAAATCCAGTTGAATTTTATCGAATAATCAAAGCCATTGGGAGCTCGCTGGAGTAGCCCCCACTTGCGCCGGACAGAGCTGCATGGCCAGGAGCCCAGGCGCGCGCCCAGTGACACGACTAGGCGCAGTGGTGTCGAACGAGTCGAAGTGTTCTCTGGAATGCAGCGGTGCCGACACTATTCGGCAGCAGAAGCTGGCAGCGCTGGCCGAGGCAGCCCAGCGCGGCGTGAAGAGACTTATCTCGCATTTGCCCGCATCGGATGGAAGGCTCAATTCGTCAGCCTAGACAGGCGCGGAGGAGACCACGGTCTGCAAGACCTCGAGAAATGCCGCGTTCGCGGCCTGCCTGGAGAATCGCGAAATGTCGGACTCAGCGGGCGATGTTAGCTTACCGGCCCTGACATGGCGGTCATAGAGTGAACGTAGCATTGCGGTGAGGGCCGAGAAGTTTGTAGCGTCGACTTGATTAACGCCTGGAATGCCCGCCACCAATTGCGCGGTTTCGCAATCGTCCTCGCAGAGCAGAAGGATTTCCCGTCCGCTCGCCAGATGCTCGTATGTCTTGGCTGGAACAGAGAGTTGCTGCCCCTGCGCGAGATTCAGCAGCACGGTCGAATCCGCCGCCGCCGCCGCGACGGCCTCTGGAGGTTGGGGCGGAAGAATTTTCACAACCCGCGCGCACCGCTTTCCTTCAACCCACCGTGCAAGAGATTGCCCGGCATAGGATTCGACCCTACCCATGAAAGTTACCTTAACCCGTGCAGGATCGATTGCTGGATCAGAGAGAAGCGACTCTAGCGCCGAGAGGAATGGAAACGGATCTCGCCCTACGTAAAGCTCTCCCGCAAAAAGAATCTCAAGTCGGCCCCCGGTAACACCTGTACTTAAGTTGAGAGGACCGTCATAGCCGTTTCGAATCAGATGTACCCTGGATCTGAAGCTCTCATTCCTTTCGCACAGCAGCTTCGCCACCATTGCCCCTGTAGAAGTAATCGCGGCCGCACGATCGAGCACCCGCTGCTCCAGACGCCTTAAGAGGGCAATCTCTAAAGCTCGGAACGGGAAGGCCCAGGCCAAGTGATCCGACCATGGGTCGCGCAAGTCAGCAACGAACGGGATTCCGAGCTGCCGGGCTACCCAGGCACCCGCCACAAGAGCACTGTGCGGTGGTCCGGAAGCGAATACCACGGACGCACCGTGCTCCTTGGCCGCCCTAGTCGCGACAACCGCGGCCCGTCGACTCCATTCCTTGTAATCGTCAACAAAGTATACAAGCCGAAAATACAGCTCCCGAAGTGGCCGGCGCCGCGATGGGACCGCAGATGACAGGTGATTGGTCGGCTCCGAGGGTGAGTCGGTTCTCGCGACGAATCGCCGTTTCAGTGCCACCAGCGCATCTAGGAAGACCGCCCTGGGTCGCCTTACAGGGACCGCAATAATCTGTGGAAGCAACTGCCGGCCGGGCTCAATCGGCCGGTTATCGAAAGCGCTGACAACGACTACCTTAATTCCCTTATCTGAAAGGAATCGCGCCAAGGAGGTCACACGGCGCGCACCGATCTCATTCGAGGGATAGAAATGATAGGAAAGCAGCAGAACCGTAGATGGAGCCAGTGTCGCTTCCTCCTTTACGTATTATGCGCGGCACCGTTGGTTTCTGCAGCGATTGCAGCCTTA
>Ga0302314_10000267_pt1 | contig 93907 bp, 103 predicted proteins | sample III_Palsa_N2_3_FD_200533 | JGI IMG/M metagenome (GOLD analysis project Ga0302314, IMG submission 200533) | Peat permafrost microbial communities from Stordalen Mire near Abisko, Sweden - III_Palsa_N2_3 | ecosystem: Environmental > Terrestrial > Soil > Palsa > Peat permafrost | place: Sweden...
CGCGGTCGAGGCCTCGCGCTGCACCGAGTTCATCAACCGCCTGCCGCAGGGCTTCGACACCATCGTCGGCGAACGCGGCATGAAGCTCTCCGGCGGCCAGCGCCAGCGCCTGGCCATCGCCCGCGCCTTCCTGCGCGATGCGCCGATCGTGCTGCTCGACGAGGCCACCTCCTCGCTCGACACCGAATCCGAGCAGTCGATCCAGGAAGGCCTGGCGCGGCTGTTCAAGGGACGCACGGTGATTGCCATTGCGCACCGTCTGTCGACGCTCGATTCGTTCGACCGCATCGTGGTGCTGGACCACGGCCGCATCGTCGAGGACGGCTCGCCCGCCCTGCTGCTGCGGCGCAAGGGCGGCGTCTATGCCCGCATGTATTCGCGCCAGCTCACCCCGATGGACCAAAAGGCACTCGGATGAATCATCGATCGACCTGGCGCAAGATGGCGTCCGCAACGGCTCTGCTGCTGATGCTGACGGCCTGCGCGCAGCGGCCCGCGCGCGACGAGCCTGACAGCAGCGCACAGGCTGCGCCAGCGCCGCAGGTGCAGCAGGCGCTTCCGCCAACAGCCGAAACGGCCGCGGATGCCGCGGCGGAAGCGGCGACGCCAGCCGATGCACAGCCACCCCCTGCGTCATCCGCGCCGCCGGTTACGCAAGGCAAGCCCTACGCCTTCGTCTGCGTGCCCTACGACGACCGGCCCAAGCCGCCGCCGCACAAGGTGGTGCACAAGGACATGCCGCAAGCGCCGCCCGCACCGCCGGCAGCGATCAGCAACACCACGGATCAGAAACCGCCCTCGGCGGTGATCTCGGTGCTGGGCAAGAAAGTGTTCGGCCGCGACGGCGAGGACATGGGCCGCGTGGTCGACGTGCTGGCCGACAGCGACGGACGCGCGCGCGCCGCGGTCATCGACTTCGGCGGCTTCCTCGGCGTGGGCAACCGCCGCGTCGCGGTGGACTGGCATTCCCTGCAGATCGATCCTTCGAATGCCGAGAAGCCGGTGATTCTCGGCCTCAGCCGCGAGCAGGTGAACGCGGCCCCGGAGTTCAAGGAGTCGGCGCATCCGGAACAGGCCATCGTCACCGACCGGGCCGCCGGTACACCGGCAGCGCCGCCGCATCCGCAGTGACCGGACAACGGCCTTGCTCCCGTCCGGCCAGTCCGGCGCCACCGCCGAGGTTTCCGACCATGCCGCCAACCGCGGCCTGGACTGGTTCAACCTGTGCGTCGCCAACATCCAGACCGGCTTCGGCCCGTTCGTCGCAGTGTATCTGGTCAGCCAGGGCTGGACCCAGACCGCCATCGGCATCGCGCTCAGCATCGGCACCGTCACCGCCATGGCGAGCCAGGTTCCGGCCGGCGCCCTGGTCGACGCGGTGCGCAGCAAGGCGGCCGTAGCCGCCATCAGCGTATTGGCGTTTACCGCCAGCGCCCTGATGTTCGCGATCTATCCGATCCCCTTGTTCGTCTATCTGGCGGAAATCCTGCACGGCTTCTCCAGTTGCACCCTCGGCCCGGCGGTCGCCGCCATCAGCCTGGCCCTGGTCGGACGCGCCGCCATGGGCACGCGGCTGGGCCGCAACGCCCGCTACGCCTCCATCGGCAACGGCGTCGGCGCCGCACTGATGGGCGCCTGCGGCTCCTATGTATCGGAGCGGGCGGTGTTCTTCCTGACCGCGGCGGTAACACTGCCGGCGGTGTTCGCCCTGCTACCCTTGCGTGGCGTCGGCGCTATTGCGCCGGCGACGGCACCGCCTGATCCAGACACAACAGCAGTCGTAGCCGACACCGCGCCGCCCGGCGCGAAACGCGCTGCCGTGATGCGCGTGCTGCTCGACCGGCGCCTGCTGATCTTCAGCGCCTGCGCCATGCTCTTCACCTTCGCCAACGCGCCGATGCTGCCGCTGGCCGCGAGCACCCTGACCACGCGCGTCGGCCATCTGGCCAGCCTGCTGATCGGCGCCTGCATCGTGCTGCCGCAACTGATCGTGGCGCTGGCCTCGCCCGCCGTAGGCCGCATCGCCGACCTGCGCGGGCGCCGGCCGCTATTGCTGCTGGGCTTCAGCATGCTGCCGCTGCGCGGCCTGCTGTTCGCCATGATGCCCTCGCCTACCCTGGTGGTACTGATCCAGGCGCTCGATGGCATCGCGGCCGCCTGCTTCGGCATCATGGTGCCGCTGATCACCAGCGACGTCGCCGGCCGCTCCGGCCACTACACCCTCTCGCTCGGCGTGGTCGGCTTCGCCATCGGCATCGGCGCCACCGTCAGCACCACCGCCGCCGGCTGGGTAGCCGATCACTTCGGCAGCCAGATCGCTTTCCTCGGGCTGGCCGGCGTCGGGCTGGCGGCGACGCTGCTGCTGTTGACCTTCATGCCGGAAACGCGGCCACCGCAACTGCCCGGGAGTGCCGCCACCGACGATGGCGGACCGGGTGTCGTCCCTACGCGATTGGCACACACGCCTTAGCGCATTGCCGGTTTTCACCATGCGTGCCATGTGCGCCAAGGTTTGGTGATGGCGTGCATGCGGTGCCTGACGAACGGTAGGTGTGGGGTTTAATTGGCGCAGGAGAACCGGAGACGTCCGCAGATGCTCGCCAAGGTCCGGCTTTTGATGTTGCTTTGGCTTTTGATGGGCTGTTGATGGTCCTCCCCCGTCTGGCTGCGCCGAGCCTCGCAGGACGAGGTGGAACAGCCGCGCGCAGACGCGGGCGAGGCAGGGATGCCGAAGCCGTTTCAGACAGGCCAGGGATGGCCTGTCTGAAACGCCCACCTCGGCCGAGAAGCGCAGGGTACCCTCTCATCGCGCTTCTTCTTTTGCGATGAGAGGGCGCAGACTCCGGGGCGGCTCTTTGGGTTACTTTTGGAGCTGTTGCCAAAAGTAACTCGCCGTAGGCGAAAAACTTCGCCAAGGCGTCAGGAGGATCCGGCACGCGCAAGCGCACGCTGCCCAATTTCAGAGCAGGGGGCGAGGTAGCAACGGCGGAATGCGCTTCGCTTATTCCGCCCTACGGCTAAATCCAAAAATTGTGGCGGCAAGAAAGGCTGCCAATATGGATCCCAACCCAACGGAAACCGTTATGCCGGCGAGAAACCACGCAATGGCGTACTTATCGTTTAATGCCCAAACATGGATGTACGTTCCCACACCACTTGCCAATGAAGCGACGCCAGTGATGTATGCAATCTGTATAGGGCTATTGAATGGATTTTCCGTCCAATTTGGTCGCCGCCATGTTCTGCTCCGCGAGGTAACGGCCCAGACTATCAGCGCCATTATCATCCAGCCTACTGTGGCGAATACTGCAAGAAATCCGCCCATTATTAACAAGTTTGAAAGGGTCTTCCATGAAAAGACCATCAGCTGAGAATTTATCTTTTCAACCCCAGCAAATGAGGCAATTAATCCAACGCCAAACGCAGTGGCTACGATAAATACTCTTAACCAGAGCCAATATCTTGTCATTGAATGAAGGGCAAAATGCGAGCAAGTAAGATGTACTGAGCATAGCGAATCGTATCAATCGAGCGCCATATCGCGGTAAACGATGCGCTTCGCTACGCTCAGCACGTCCTACACATTGCTGTGACGGGTATTCGGATGAACGCGCTTCGTCCGGGCGTCAGGAGGGTCCGGCATGCACGCAAGCCACGCAGCTTCAGAAGGTGTGAGGCCAGATTCTTCGCTGCGCTCAGAATGACAAAGGGAAAGGGCGGCGCTGGTCCCTCGATACGCCCGCCAGGGCGGGCACTCGGGGCGAACGGAATGTGGTGTTTAGCCACATATCAGTAGCGCGCCACCACCTTCACATCCCCACTCTGCGCAGTCACCGTCACCGCCACATCCTCACCATGGCGCCGCAGCATTACGTCAGCCGAGCCATCGCCGAGACGCAGGCCATGCAGGCACAGCTCGTCGAGGAAATCCGGCAACTGTGGGCGGTTGAAACTGATTTCGCCTTCGCCGGCGCGCATCTCCAGGCCGGTGCTGGCTTGCAGCAGGGCCATCATCGCGGCGCTGGCCCAGGCCTGCGGCGCGCAAGCCACGGGATATTGCGTCGGCGCGTTGCGCCGGCGCCGGGGGAATCCGCAGAACAGTTCCGGCAAGCGCCGCTGGTCCATGTAGGAAGCAGCGTCGAACAGGCCCTTGAACACCGGCAGCACCGCATCCTTCAAGCCATAGCGGGCGAAGCCCAGGGCGATGAGGGCGTTGTCATGCGGCCATACAGAGCCGTTGTGATAGGACATCGGGTTGTAGCGCTGCGCCGACAGCGCGACAGTGCGGATACCCCAGCCGGAGTAGCAGTTGTGGCCCAGCAGGGTCTGCGCCACGCGTTGCGCGCGCACGGGATCGGCGATGCCGCTGAGCAGGGCTTGCCCGGCATTGGAGGAAATGACGCGGCAGGGCTGCTTGTCGCCATCCAGCGCCAGGGCATAGCAGGACAGCTCCTCGCACCAGAATGCCGCCTCGAACTTCAGGCGCAGCGCTTCGGCCTGGCGGCGCAGTTCCGTCGCCCGCGCCTCCAGCCCCAGCGCGGCGGCCAGCTCCGCGGCGCATTGCCGGGCGCCGTAGACATAGCCCTGTACCTCGCACAGGGCGATCGGGCCGCTGGCGGTGCTACCGTCCTGGTGGAAGATGGCGTCCTGCGAATCCTTCCAGCCCTGGTTGGCAAGACCGGTATCGGTCATGCGGTAGTACTCGACGAAGCCGTCGCCGTCGCGGTCGCCGAGGGTGTCGATCCAGTGCAGCGCCGCCTCGGCGTTGGGCCACAGCGCGCGCACCGTATCGAGATCGCCGCTGCGGCGGAAGTATTCACCGAGCAGCAGCACGAACAGCGGGGTGGCGTCGACGCTGCCATAGTAGCGCTCGAACGGCACCTCGCGCAGATGCGCCATCTCGCCGTGCCGCATCTCGTGCAGGATCTTGCCCGGCTCGGCATCGCGCTCCGGCTCGGTGCGCGTGGCCTGGGTCGCCGCCAGGAATTGCAGCACGCCCTTGGCGATGCCTGGGTCCATCCATAATGTCATCAACGCGGTGATGATGCCGTCGCGGCCGAATGGCGTGCTGAACCAGGGCGTGCCGGCGTAGGGATATGGGCCCTGCTTGGTATCGGTGACCAGCATGTACAGGTCCGACACGGCGCGGCGCATCACTTCGTTGAACAATGAATTAGAGCTGTCGACGCGGGTGGCGCGGCCAACCGAGCGGCGCAGGGCCCTGCGCGCCGCGTGCATCTGGCGGTAGAAGCCGAGACCGTTCCAGGCTTCGCCGGCGGGCACCGGAACGCCGATGCGGATGAACAGGCGCCGCGACTCGTGCGGCTGCAGGTTCACTTCGAATTCCGCCGTGGCCGTGTCCAGGCGTTGCGGCGCCGGATCGAAATTCAGCGTGGTGACCCGCTCGATATCGTCCAGGCCCATGTAGCGCAGCGTCACCACCGCGGCGTTGTCGCGCTGCGCCGAGGCGGTGCCGCGGCGCGCGCGCTTCTCGCCGCGCACCTCGAACAGATCGGCGAAATCGGCGGCAAAGCACAGCTTCAGCCGCAGGCGGCAGGACTCCTCGCTGAAGTTTCGCAGCAGCAGCCGTTCGTAGCAGGCGGCATTCCAGATGAATTTGAGGCGGTGCAAGTGAAACTGTTCGCGGCGCAGCACGATCCTGCCGTCGGCGAGCAGATCCGGATTGGACAGGTCGGCGGTGAACACCGCGTTGTCGTCCTGGTTCATCGAGCTGAGCAGCAGCGGCGGATGGCCCTCCAGCAGCAGTTCCAGGCGCGACAGGATGCGCGTATCCAGATGGTAGATCCCTTCCGGGCTGCGTGGATCGGCGCCGATGTCGCCACGGTGATCGAACACGGCGAAGGTGTCGCCGTGCTTGAGCGTGTGCGGCTGCCGTTCCTGCAGCGAGACGCTGGCGGAGATGTGGAAATCGGGGGACTGGCATTCATCCGGCGCGGGGGGTGCTGGCGTATGCGGCTGTGCCTCAAACGGCATCTGCTGATCTCCTGAGGAACTTTCGTTAGTCATTTAGAGTCGGTATTACGCGATCCGTTCCACCCAGGATTGGGTGCATCGACCGAAACCGCGGGGACTTGCAATCCCGCGGGGCAATCGGGCCCGGATCGGCGGCAATGGAATGCGAGTCCTGAAGTGTCCGCTGCAGCGCCGGTATGGCGCAGGCGGGGCGCGGATGGGGATATCAGACACAGGGAACCGGCGTGCCGGGGTTGCTCCCAAGACAAGAGCGAGCAAAGTAATGAGAATTGCACAAATCGCACCGCTGACCGAAGCGGTGCCACCGAAACTCTACGGCGGCACCGAACGCGTGGTCGCCTATCTTTCCGATGCGCTGGTCGAGCTCGGCCATGAGGTGACGCTGTTCGCCTCCGGCGACAGCCTGACCAAGGCCAAACTGGAAGCGATCTGGCCGCGCTCCCTGCGCCTGGACCCGAGCGTGCGCGATCACATGGCGCCGCTGTTCATGCTGATGGAAGTGATGGCGCGCCGCGCCGGCGAGTTCGACGTGATCCACTCGCACCTGGATTATTTCGGCTATCCCCTGCTGGGCCGGCTCGGCGTGCCCTCGGTGACGACCCTGCATGGCCGCCTCGACATGCCGGAACTGCAACCGCTGTATCGGCTTTACAACGAGGTGCCGGTGGTGTCGATTTCCGATGCGCAGCGGGTGCCGCTGCCGCATGCGAACTACGTCGCCACGATACACCACGGCCTGCCGCAGGATCTGCTCAGAGCGGGCAGCGGCTCCGGCGGTTACCTGGCCTTCCTCGGCCGCATTTCTCCGGAGAAGGCGCCGGACGCGGCCATCCGCATCGCCGCCATGGCCGGCATGAAGCTGGTCATCGCCGCCAAGGTGGACAAGGCCGACCAGAAATATTTCGAGGAAAAGATCGAGCCGCTGCTGGCGCAGCCGCATGTCGAATACATCGGCGAGATCAACGAGCACGAGAAGAACGATTTTCTCGGCAATGCCGCCGGGCTGCTGTTCCCCATCGCCTGGCGCGAGCCCTTCGGCCTGGTGATGATCGAGGCCATGGCCTGCGGCACACCGGTGATCGCGTTCCGCAACGGTTCGGTGCCGGAAGTGCTGGAGAACGGTCTCACCGGCTACATTGCCGACAGCGAACTGGCTGCCGCCAAGGCCGCGGCGCAGATCGGCACGCTCGACCGCAAGCGCATCCGCGCCGAGTTCGAGCGCCGCTTCACCGCGCATCGCATGGCGGAAAACTACATCAAGCTGTTCGGCAGTCTGGCCGGAGGCAGGCAATCGCAATCCACCCGGCATGAGCGGGTGGCGTCAATTGCAGCCGCGCGGATGGCATAAAGCCGGCACTGCCTGCGCATCCGAACGCAAAACGGTGTTGCCGCAACCTCGGAAAGTGAATCAGGCCTCCGCACGGACGAAGACACCGCGCCGATGGCGTCCTGAGCCGCAATCCGTTACAAGCTGTCGCAATACTGTTGCATCCGCGGGACATTGATTGATCGCAGGGCGGGGCAATACCGTGCGTGTGCACAGGCATGCTTCTTGCTCCCACGCGCTGCCCGGTAAAGCTGGTTCAGCCGTACGCGGAGGTACCCGATGCGGCGCCGATTTCCACCAGCGCCGCTGCACGGCCGACGCGGCTGCAGGTACAAGCCTGGCCGGCGGCACGGCTGATTGCCGTGGCGGAGAAGAAGCATGCGGCAAGCTCCCAGGCGCCACCGGCGCTGTATACCGCCGCACAGGCCGATGCCGGCAAGCTGGCCTTCCAGGCCAATTGCGCCGTCTGCCACGGGCCCACTCTCGAAGGCCGCGCCGGCCCCGCGCTGAAGGGCCCGACCTTCGCTACGCCCCAGGCCCACTTCAGCGTCGGTGATGTGTTCACCATCGTTTCGCAAAACATGCCGGCGTCCGCCCCCGGAACGCTGCAGCACGACGACTACGTCAGCATCATGTCGTTCCTGCTGCAGCAGAACGGTTACCCGGCGGGCGACACCGCGCTCACTTTCGACAGTGCCGGCAAGTCCAAGGTCAAGCTGGTCTATCACCGGGCGCCGTCCAGCTGAGACCTCTCATCAGCCCGGTCGAGCGGGGCCCAAGGGCAGGCGCCTGCTGGTTGCGATCTGCTCCGGCAGCGGATCGCAACCAGCAGGCGGTCACCCGGGCTTCGTATCGGGATCGGCCGCTATGGCCGCGCCGCGAATGGCACGCCACGCACGCCGGCGTAGACGGCATCGAAGACCTTGAGGCTTTCGATATTGGCCACTCCGCCGACGGCAACCGGCGTGCCGAGATGCAGTACTTCACCATCGCCACCGGTAAACGCGGGCCAGACGGGAAGGCCGTGGCCGTTCGGATCGCCTGAGCCGGCGAAATTGACCCAGTAGCTGGACATTTCCCGCGCCAGTCTCCGGTCCGCCGCACTCCAGTTCCAGTGCGCCTGGTCCAGATGATCGAAGACGTACCAGAGCTCGGCGAAGTGGCTGGCGCCCCAGCCCTCGTAGAGAGAACCCGCCGGAAACGGCGGCCGTTGCCCGAATGAATAGTAGTAGACGTGGTGCTGCCCGGTTACCGCCTGCAAGCGCGCCCAGGCCCACATGTCCCAGCCAAAACGCAGATCGCGCTCCAGGTCGAACCGCGCCTGTCGCGCTTCTTCGTCCGTGCGGTGGGGATAGGCCGCAAGGAGCGGTGGCGGCAAGGGGCCGAAGCTGCTCTCCAGATCCGCCTCGAAGCTGGAAGCCTTGATGGCCTTGACGTCCACCAGGGAGCGGCCTTCCTCGGCGTTGGAGCCGAGCAGCAGCGGCACGTCATTCTGGCGCCCCGCGGCAAAGACATCATAAGGTGCGATGGGGAGCACATAGGGCTCCATCACCGGATGGGTCACCACCCCGGCGTTACCCTCCAGCAGCTTCGCGGCGGGGAGCCGGCGCAACTCCGCGACAGATGTCGCACCCAGCGAGGCGGCATACTTCTTCCCGTCCAGTTCCGCATTGGCCAGCTGATACCCTGGCGCCAGCTGGGTCGGCTCGAAGATGCCGCCGCTCTCGGCAATGGCCCGCTGGAACAGGCCCTTGGCGCGCGGCGAAGACATCAGCACACTCACCGCCATCGCCCCGGCGGACTGGCCCGCGATGGTCACCCGCTTCGGGTCGCCGCCGAACGCGGCGATGTTGCGCTGCACCCATTCGAGCGCCGCGATCTGGTCCATCAGGCCGTAGTTTCCGGACGACTGGTGCGGGGACTCGCGCGTCAGTTCCGGATGCGCCAGAAACCCGAAAGGGCCAAGCCGGTAAGCGATGGTGACGACCACGGCGCCCTTGTGCGCCAGACGCTCGCCGCGGTACAGCGGCATCGACGCCGATCCATTGCTGTAACCGCCGCCGTGAATCCACACGATCACCGGCAGATCGGCGGATGCGCTTTTCGCCGGGGTCCAGATGTTCAGGTAAAGACAATCCTCGCTCGTCGCCGGCGGCGCTTCTCCGGGCATCGATACACTCTTTTGCATGCAGGCGGGGGCGAAGGCGTCGGCCTTGCGCACTCCGTCCCAGGATGCGGCGGGCTGCGGTTCGCGCCAGCGCAGTTCGCCCAGCGGCGGGGTGGCATAGGGAACGCCCTTGTAGACCATCAGGCCATCCTCGCGCACCCCCTCGACAGCGCCGGACCCGGTCAGCGCCGGTTTGGCCCAGGCCGCGGCAACGGGCTGCAACAGGACCGCAATCGTTGCCACCAGGCACCAGCTTTTTCGCATCGGAATTCCCCGTAGATATTGGTTCGCCAGTCTGGGCCGGGATTGCTGGGACGGACAGACCGGTTGATCCCGTTTCCGGGCCGATTCGTCACAATATCCACCGCCGCGCCCGGCTCTGGACGGCCTCGGGCCGGGACGGCACACTGCCGCACATGAGCACCTTGACTTTCGACCAGCAGCCTCATCCCCGGCGGCCGCTGCCCCGCCGCATCCGCGAACTGGCCCACGGCTTTTTTTATTGGCTGGCCTTTCTGCTGGTGCTGGAACCCGACAACGTCCTGCGCGCCAGTCAGGCGGGACAGCCGCTGGGATTCGGCCATGAATTCCTCCGCATTACCGCGGCCGCCCTGCTGGGCGCTTCAGCCATGCCGTCCCTGCTCAAGCTGACACGGCGCTTTCCGGTGCTCGGCCCCGGACGCTGGCGCCATGCCCTGTATCACGCAGCGGGCGCTGCCGGCCTGGCACTCGGACTGATCGTCATGTCATGTTTCCTCGCCGCCTGGGGATTCGAGGGAAAGTGGCTGCCGTCCTCGATCGAGATCCGCGACGAACTGGTGAGCAACTGGCTGCTGCTGGTCTATGCCCTGGCCGCCTTCACCGCGATCGCCCACGCGGTTCATTTTTTTCAGCGCGGCGCGGTCCCGCCGGCGACGTCCATGCCGGAGCAGCGTCTGACGCGCATTCCGGTCAAGTCGCGCGGGCGTCTCAGCTTCCTCGACGTGGCCAGCATCGACTGGGTCGAAACCCAGGGCAATTACCTGGCCCTGCACGCAGGCCCGGCCGTCCACATGATCCGCGAGACCCTGGTGAAGTTCGAGGCCGAACTGGACGCGAGCCGCTTCGTGCGGGTTCATCGCCGGATGATTGTCGCGGTCGATCGCATCCGGGAAATGCGGCCGGTGGCGAATGGCGACGCCATCCTGCTGCTGCGGGATGGCAGCGAACTGCGCGCCAGCCGCAGCTACCGCGAAGCCATCCGGGAAAAATGGAGCGGCCCGGGGCAAGCTGACGGCGAACGCCGCAGCGGCCTGCCGCAAAGCGCCCCACAACGGTAGAGCCCGCGACATCAATGCAGAATCGGTTTGACTCGGCTGCTCAGAACGGCGGGTTAGCGCGGGTTTTACACGGAAGGGCGCGGGATTACCCGGTATTGGTTACCAAGGCGGCGGCACGCTCCCCATCTGAAATCGCCGGGACGGTGGTGTTTCTCGCTTCGGACAAAGCGGCCGACATGGTCGGCAGCGAACTGATGATCGACGGCGGCATGAGCAATCCGTAAGTCACCGGGCGGCGCTCTCATGCCGGGGCGCCTCCCGCTTGCCGCTGCTCAGTGTTTGAACGCGTTCTTGATTTCGGTGTAACCGGTCTTGAGGGAATCGGCCAGGGACTTGGAGGAGGCATCGATATCGCGCCCGGCATCGCCGGCGGCGACTTCGGCGCGGCCCAGGTGCTCCTTGAAGTCGCTCCACTTGGCTTCCAGGGTTTCCCAGTTGCTTTTCATCTCGGCCTTGAACAGGTGGGCCTTGAGGGCCAGCTCGTCGTGCAGCAATTGCAGAAGCTGATAGTCGTTGTGCAGAGCTTTCTTGACTTGCGACATGGGACCTTCCTTGATTGAAAAGTGGTGCTTGGATGATGATGCGGCCATGAGCCGCTTTTTGTCGGTACGCTGGGACACGCGCAACGCTGGGCTTCCTGTGTACGTTAGCGCACAGATTGCGATTTTTCCGCAGGGCATTCTTGGTAGCGTAGGCGCGGCGCTTGTCGCGTCAGGGCCACAACTGCCTTTCCCGCGAGGCTGAAGCCTGCACTTATGACCGTCGCTCCCGCCGATCGTTCATTGGAAACCTGGCGCCTGGTGCGCGGGCTGGTCGGCAGCGGCGGCGGGTCGATCACCCTGAATGCGCTGGTGTCGGCCTGGATGGCGCGGCATTTCTCCGCGCAGGTGCTGTTCGAACTGCTCGGCCCGATGCTGCTGCGCGGCGACCTGGTGCTGATCCATGATCCCGAGCAGACTCGCGTGCGCCTTGGCGACGGGCCGTCCGACTGCGCGCGCACGCCACACAGCAGTGAACGCCTGAGCCGGGGCGAGGCGGTGGAATTCGCCGCCGCCGTTCTCAACGCGCAAGGCGCCAGGCCGCCCGCAATGGTCAATGTGCGCGATCGAACAGACCGCCTCATGACCGCCTACTAAGGTGTGCCCTGGAAACGCGGGCTGCCAGGAACGGCGGCCCGCATTGCCTTCTCGCACCATGCAAGCGGAACGATTTCGCCGACGGCCGCCGCTGACCGCGGACATCTCGGAAACCCCGCGTTTCGCCGCCCGCATACCGGTCGGTATCGATACTCAAAGCTGTTTCGCAGCCTCAAGGAAGACAAAATGATCAATCTACGACACATCGCCCTGGCCCTGGTTCTGGTGGCCGTGCCCGCTTTGCCGCTCAGCGCCATGGCCGCAGGCGCCAGCGAGTCATCCGCGGAAGACCTCAACCGCGATGCCGCGCAGGCCTTGCAGAATCTGTACAAGACCAATCCGGTGGCGTTGGACATTTCCAAGCGCGCCCGCGCGGTGCTGGTATTCCCCAACATCGTCAAGGCCGGGCTGGTGTTCGGCGGCAGCTACGGTGAAGGCGTGCTGACCAAGGGCGGCAGCGTGGCCAATTACTACAACTCCATCTCCGCCTCCTGGGGCCTGCAGGCCGGTGCCCAGTCTTACGGCTATGTGGTGTTCCTGATGACTCCGAAGGCCGAGAAGTACATCAACAAGTCCGACGGCTGGGAAATCGGTGTCGGCCCGACCGTGGTGGTGGTCAACGAAGGCGCCGCCAAGAACCTGTCGACCTCGACCCTGAAGGATGATGCCTACGCCTTCGTTTTCGACCAGCAGGGCCTGATGGCCAGCCTGAGCATCGAAGGCACCAAGATCTCGCGCATCAAGCGTTAAGCCGGCGCGCCTCGATCGATTCGATCGGGGGTTCGGTCGCCGCAGCAAAGCTTCACGAAGTCCGGATGCGTCATACAGGGCGGAATGCGCGCAACGCATCCCGCCCTGTTTCGTTGAAGCGACAGGCTTCCCGGCTATGGCTCGTCCAGAAATGAAGACACCACCGAATTCACCCATTGCGGCCGTGTGCTGAACGTGGCGTGCTCGGTGCCGGGCAGGATCCATAGCTGCGCATCCGGCAGGGACTGGTAGATCATCATGGTGTGCTCGAGCTTGATCTGGTCGCGGTCTCCGGACATCACCAGCACGCGCTTGTGCAAGCCCTTGAGCAGCTCCGGACTCAGCTCATTCTTCGCCGGGTAATGCATCCACAGCTGCATCAGCTTGTTGTCGATGACATCGGCATGGGCCGGGCCATCGGGAGATTCCGCCGCATAGTGCGCGCGGGCGCGCGGATTCATCGGAAGCTCGTCGCCGGTCTCGGCCTGCTCCGAGCCGCCGTCGGTGAGGCCGCTGGGATCGAGGTTGGCGCCGGTCACCACCAGGCGCCGCACCAGTTCGGGATGGCGCAGCGCCAGCATCAGGGCGACGATGCCGCCATCGCTGAAACCCATCACATCGACATCGGACAGGTGCAGCTGTTGCAGCAGCCGCGCCGTGTCTTCGGTCATTTTCGTATACGACATGGGGCCTGATACATCGGGTGTATGGCCGTGACCAACCTGCTCCGGCGCGATGATCCGGTACATCTCGGCGAATGGGCCGAGCTGCTTGCCGAAGGACTGCTCGATGTCGCTGCCGCCGCCATGCAGCAACAGCAGGGGGCGCCCCGCCCCGCGCAGCTCGTAGTACATGCGGTGGCCGTTGACCTTGGTCCAGTGGCTGCCGTTCTTCTCAACAGCGGCCCGGTCCAGGGTGGAGGCGCCGGCGCTCAGCCCCAATGTGAGCGCGGCCACTGCCAAGGGCATTTTCATTTTCAATTTTATTGTCTTTGACCATCGGAGCGATTCCCGACAATTCACAGTAGACACCTCGGGGGGCGGACGCAAATCTGTCAATTCGCTTACGGCCCCGGCCATAGCCGGAAGCACCGCGGCGCCGATGACCTCCGGACGCTCGGACATGAGTTCCGGGCGCGCGGAGATATTCCCCGTGGACCGCGTCGGACACTATGCGTCTCGGCCAGCACCGGTTCATCCAGCGAACCGCTGCGGTCATTTGTTCCCCCTGAAATCCTGAAATCGAATCGGGCTATCGATGCCCACTAGGAGTTTGCAATGCAACTGACGACAAAAGTAAATGGTTTTGCCCTGGCCGCAGCCGCTGCCGTGATGTTTCTCGGCGCACCGATGGCCAACGCCGACGACAGCGCCGCCGCCTCCGTCGGGCACTGCGTAGGCGCCAATTCCTGCAAGGGACAAAGCGCCTGCAAGAGCGCCAGCAACTCGTGCAAGGGCCAGAACTCGTGCAAGGGCAAGGGCTTCACCGCCACCACCAAGGACGACTGCGCCAAGGCCGGCGGCAAGTTCGAAACAGCCAAGTAAATCCTCCGAAGCAGCAATGTTGCCAGCCTTCCACCGAAGGCTGGCTTTCTTTGCGGTGTCCGCCGTGGCGGGCGAAGCGCGCGGCGGAAGAACCTTCGGATGGATGCAATGAACGACAACAAGCCGCGGCCGCGTGTGGTGATCGTCGGCGCGGGTTTCGGCGGCCTGTCGGCGGCGATGGCCCTGGCGCGAGTGCCGGTGGATGTGACGGTCGTCGATCGCCGTAACTTCCACCTGTTTCAGCCGCTGCTGTATCAGGTCGCCACCGCCGGCCTCAATCCCGCCGATGTGGCGTGGCCGATCCGCAGCATCCTGCGCGAGCAGGCCAATACCCGCGTACTGCTGGGTGAAGTCTGCGGCGTCGATTTGCCGGGCCGCAGGGTCAGGCTGTGCGATGGGCGCGAGGAGCCGTACGACTGGCTGATCCTGGCCACCGGCGCCACCCATACCTATTTCGGCCACGATGAATGGAGCGGCGTCGCGCCGGGCCTGAAGCGCATCGACGACGCCACCCTGATCCGCCGCCGCATTCTGCTGGCGTTCGAGCAGGCCGAGAACGCCATGAGCGAAGAGGCGCGCAATCGCCTGATGACTTTCGTCATCGTCGGCGGCGGCCCCACCGGGGTGGAGCTGGCCGGGGCGATTTCCGAGCTGGCGCAAAAGGCCCTGGCCGCCGACTTCCGCAAGATCGATCCGCGGCGCGCCCGCATCGTCCTGGTCGAGGGCGGCCCGCGCCTGCTGGCCGCGTTCCCACCGTCCTTGTCTCAATTCGCCCACGATGCCCTGCAAGGCATGGGCGTCGAAATCCAGCTGGGCCGCGCCGTCAGCGGCTGCGATGCGGCCGGCATCACCGTATCCGGCGAAAAGTTGCCGGCCGGCACTGTTTTATGGGCCGCGGGTGTGGCCGCTTCGCCAGCGGCGCGCTGGCTCGGCGCAGCCGCCGACCGCGCCGGACGCGTCGAGGTGCAGGCCAACCTGACGCTGCCCGGATATCCGCAGGTGTTTGTGATCGGCGATACCGCCGCCTTCATCCAGGACGGCAAGCCGATCCCGGGCATCGCCCCGGCCGCCAAGCAGCAGGGCGTCTATGTCGCCGCCGCCATCCGCAACGCCATGCAGCCGCGCATACGCCTGCTGCCCGGCTTCCGCTACCGGCACTACGGCAGCCTCGCCACCATCGGCCGCCACAGTGCGGTGATCGATTTCGGCAAGGTCCGCCTGAGCGGCTGGTTTGCCTGGTGGATCTGGGGGCTGGCGCATATCTATTTCCTGATCGGCGCCCGCAACCGTTTGCTGGTGGCCTCGCAGTGGCTGTTCAGCTATCTGACCTATGGCCGCGGCGCGCGCCTGATCGTGGGGTCCGATGCGCAGGACCGCCGGCAGCGGACCTAGCGGGAGCGCCGGCCTGTCCGGAGCGGCAAGCCGCCTGTGCAAATGCCGGCAGAGCCCGTAAGCTGGTAGCCAGATAAGGGCTGTTCCACGGACGCGACGCACCTCATCATGCCAGTGTCGAAGCTGTCCCCATACCGCAGAATCCGGGGACGCATCAGGAAGAACAGGCTGCGGCGGCGCGCTCTCGCGGCCGGGGCGCAGCGCTCCCATGCGCAGCGGAATCTTGCGCCGGCGGAGGTACGCCTGCTGGAGCGCATCGCCACCGCATCCACCCGCCGCTATCGCTTCCCGCCGCTGCTCGAGGCGGAATTCCAGGCTTACGTCCGTTCCGCCACCCGCAGCGCCCGCATCTGGCTCAGCCTGATCACCTTCATCCTGTTTGCCTGCGCACCGGCCTGGGTGCCGCTGAGCCTGGGCGAGCCGCAGCAGATGACCGGGCCGATGCGCTGGATCGAGCTGGGAGTGATGACGCCGTTTTTCGCCATGGTCTGCCTGGTTCAGGCGCGCTATGTCGCCTCGGATTTTTCCGAGTGGCTGCTGATTGCGGCGTTTCTGCTGGAGGTGGTGTGCATCGCATTGATCGTGCATCTCGCCGACGGCATCGGCTATCCCCTGGAATCCTCGCTCAGCGTGATCGTCCCGGTGTCGGTGATCATCCTGGCGCGGATGCGCATGGTGCGCTGCCTGCTGTTCGTCGCGCTGTATCTGGCCATAGTCGTCCTCACCAACCGGCTGTGGCCGAATCACCTCAACCTGCGCTCGCCCACCGACTGGCTGATGGAAAGCCTGCTGCTGTTCGTGGCCCTGCTTTCCGCCGCATGGTCCAAGCTCGCCTTCCGCCGGCAGTGGGCCTCCAACCTGCTGCTGGAGCTGATGGCCTATCGCGATTCCCTCACCGGCCTGCCCAATCGGCGCGCGCTGGAGGACCACTACCATGTGGCCAGCCGCACTCCGGGCCGCGGCGAAAAGGATCAGCTGATCTTCGCCCTGATCGACCTGGATCACTTCAAGCTGATCAACGACAACTACGGCCACGAGTACGGCGACGGCGTGCTGGTCGAAGTCGCCCTCACCCTGTCGCAGTTCGCACGCCGCCCGCTGGACATCGCCGCCCGCGTCGGCGGCGAGGAATTCGCCCTGATCCTGCACGGCTGCGACGCGGCATCGGGCCGCGAACGCCTGTCCCAGCTATTGCAGGGCATCCGCGGCCTGCGCATCGAGCACAAGGCCTATGCCGGCGGCGTGGTCACCTGCAGCATCGGCGCCGCCGTCCTCGGTCCCGGGCGCAATCTGCACGACGCCTATCGGGCGGCGGACGAATGCCTGTACCGGGTCAAGCAAAGCGGACGCGACAATCTGGAGCTGGTCAACATCAGCGGCTGAGAGGCGCGTACAAGAAACATCAGGACGTGGCGCGAAAGGTCTTGCCAAGCTCTTCGTTCGCGAGCCGATAGTAGTGGCGAAAGTTGTAGAGCAATGGCGACCACTTGTCTGGATCGATATGGTCGTCACCCTTGATAAGGTCTTCATCCACGTGGACACGAAGAATTTCGACTTCCACCGAGGTGCCGCCACCCAGACTCTCAAGCTTCGCTCCGCGCATGCGCTGGATATGTATGACGCGCGCCTCCATGTGAACGGGGCATTCTGCGACGCGAGTGGGCTCTACCAGCTCAGCTGGCAGGTGGGTCAAACCAGCAGCTTGAAACTTGTCATTTTCGAAGTGGAAGCGATCAGCCTTCTCATCGGGGACTGGATTCTTCCCCGTCAACGATGCCAGCCGTTCGACTTTCTCCCAAAGATCCGGCGAAGGTATGTTGACGACGCACTCATTCTGACGACGAAGGTTCTCGATCGTTTTCGTGTCGTTGAGCAGTCCCAGCACTACGTTCCACCCCAGCGCCCAGAACGAGGAAATCGGTGCCAGGTTGGTCCCGCCGTCTTCGTTGACGGAGCTGATCAAGGCAACGGGTGTTCCGAAATAGAGGATCTTCGGCTCGATCGTACGGAATCGATTGGTCGACATGGAGTCATCTCGTGAGGCGCCTTAAAATGACACTCGCCATCCCCGATAGTTCGAGGCATCAAAATAGTCCGGAGGCATAGATAACAGTACCTCTATCGGGTCAAGCAAAGCGGACGCGACAATCTCGAGTTGGTCAATATCAGCGGCTGAGAGGGGCGCAAGGCTGGCGGGACTCTCCCGGGAAACCCGCCTCGTGGAACCAAGCCGCGTCAATGCACTTGTATTCCTGTTGGCACCATCAGCGGAGACGCCGTGAATTTCATCCAATGGCCCGCCATGCTGGGGACAGTGATCGCCGCATGGCTGATCGGCGCGCAGTCCAGACACCGGCGCAAGCTCGGCATCTGGTGTTTCATGCTCAGCAATGCCCTGTGGATCGCCTGGGGCCGGCACGACCAGGCTTACGCCCTGATCGCCCTGAAGCTGGCGCAGGCCGCGCTGAACATCCGCGGCGCGCACAAGAACGAGCCCGGCTAGCCCTCAACAGGCATGCGCCTTCCGCCGCAGGCTAGGCCGCCAGCTTCGCATCCATGGTGATTTTGGCCTTGAGCAGCTTCGATACCGGGCACCCGGCCTTGGCCTTGTTGGCGATTTCCTCGAACTTCGCCGGGTCCGCGCCGGGAATGCTGGCGACCACGCTGAGGTGACTGGCGGTGATTTCGAAGCCTTCACCGACCTTGTCCAGCGTCACCTCGGCATGCGTCTCGATCTTCTCCGCCGTCAGCCCCGCCTCGCCCAGCATCAGCGACAAGGCCATCGAGAAACAGCCCGCATGCGCCGCGCCGATCAGCTCTTCCGGATTGGTGCCCTTGCCGCCTTCGAAGCGCGACTTGAATCCGTAAGGCGCTTCCTTCAACACCGCGGTCTCGGTGGAAATGGTGCCGCCGCCATCCTTGATGCCGCCTTTCCAGACCGCCCATGCCTTCTTCTTCATGATTGCTCCTCGATCGACCAGAGAAAGCCGCTTCCATTGCGGCGACCCTGCTTGGACCGCCGATCCGGGGAAACATTGCGGGCGGCCGGCATGCCGCAGCAGGGCTGCATATCCGGCCGGCTGCGGCAAGCAACCGTCCATCGGCACTGGGCAAAATTCCGCCGCGCTTCTGGATAGTGTGGCAAGCAACAGACACCGTTCGCAGACGGTGCTGTACTTGGATGAATAGCGCCGGAAGCACCTGGCACTTGGCGCGTGACCGTGCCTGTTCAATTTCGAATGCTGCTTATGCAGCGGAGGCAAAGAATCATGAAAGCCCTTTCAACACTGATGATCGCGGTATCCGTACTCGCGGCAAATGTCGCCACGGCCGATGACCGCGCCGCCGCGAACCAATCTTCGACGCCGGCGCACGCGGTGAGAGTCGCCACGGCCATGCCGGCTTCGGCGGGCAGGATAGCGAAGCCGGAAAAGGCGTCGTGCGAAGAACTGCTGACGTTCGACCAGGCCTCGCGGCCGCAGAGCGTCTACTTTTCGCAGGGGCGCATTGCCTGCAAACTGCGCGGCCGCTGATAGCTTTTCTTGTCGGCGGCAATTCACTGCCGCTGTGATTTCCGGCAAAGCCGCCGTTTCCCGGCACGCGCAGCCGGCGGCGTGGCAGTGTCGTGCAAAATCGGTATCGCCGCGGTAACCGGCGCCGGGTTTCGCTGGTGCACCCAGCCTGGGGATTGAGCCTGCTGCCGGCGACCGCTTGCAAGAGCCGGCATGCGGCCAACGCCTCACAGTCGACCTTCAAATCCGGCCTTGCGAAAGCCGCCGCTCAAGCGGGCCGCGCCCCGGGCTACGAGGCGCGGCGCAAGGCTCGTCACCCGATTAAAATCGTGCGCCGGCGCAGGCGCAGAATGAGCGCGGGCAACGGCGATTCCACCGCTGCCTGCATGGCCGAACTTAGAGGGAGCGCCGGGGTCTACCGTTCAAGGTCGGCGGCAGTTTCAGGCCGGTGATGCATGGGTTGGCAGCTTGCCCCGCGCACGCTCAGGCCAAGGAGTCCATCGTGAAAAGATTGATGACGTGTGTTGCGCTGGGATTGAGCCTGGCGCTGCCAAACCTGTCCGAAGCACAGCACGGCGGCGGCGGTCACGGCGGTGGTGGCGGCGGCCACAGTGGCGGCGGCTACCATGGAGGCGGCGGTTACCATGGCGGTGGCGGCTATGGCAGGGGCGGTTACGGCAGGGGTGGTTATGGCTGGGGCGGCTACGGCTTCGGCCTTTACGGCTTCGGACTGGGCTATTACGACGGATGGAACCCCTATTTCTACAGCCCGGGCTACTACGATTACGATGCACCGCCGCCGGGCGTGGTGTACGCGCCGCCAGCGGCGACGGTGGCACAGGGCCCGGCCGCAGTCTGGTACTACTGCCCGGTAGCCAAAGCCTATTACCCCTATGTCAATGTCTGCCCAAGCGGCTGGCAGACCGTGCCGGCACAGCCACCGCCGGCTGAGACAGCGCCGACTGAGGCAGCGCCAGCACAGGACGCGCAGCCTTAGGCCAGGGCGCATCCCCGGCAGGTATTGCCGGGGATGCAGGGCAAGCAGCATGAGCTGGCATTTGGCCGCTGCCATGGCGCCACATCGGCCATCGCCGATGGCGGCATCAAGCTCCGCTGATGCAATCCCGCCTCAGTCCATGATCACCGGAACATAGGTGCGCGAATCGCCGCGCTGAATCAGCAGCGCAACAGTGGACCCGGCGTCCGTGACCAGGGTGTGCAGGCGCTCGACGCTTTCAATCGGCGTGCCATTGACGGAGAGCACCAGATCGCCCGGCAGGATACCTGCCTTCTCGGCCGGTCCGGACGAGGTGATGACAATGAGGCCCCTCGATACATTGGCCTCCTTGCGCTCGTCCGCGGACAAGAGCTTTACCGAAATGCCCAGCCTGTTGCTGGCGGCGATGTCCGCAGCGCCGCCATCGTCGGCGGACGGTGGCTGGCTCATCCTGGCGCTGATTTCCAGTGCCTTGCCATTGCGCCATATGGAAAGCGCCAGGGTATCGTCCGGCATGGCTACGCCGATCAGCTCCGAAACATCGCCCATGCGCCGGATCGGCACGTTATTGCATTTGAGGATCACATCGCCGGCTAGGAGTCCCGCGCCCGCGGCGGCGCTATGCGGCTTGACCGCCGAAACAAGCGCCCCATCCGGCCTGGCCAGGCCGAAGGAATCGGCCAGCGGCTGGGTCAGCTGCTGGAGCGTGATGCCCAGCCAGCCATGCGTGGCCTTGCCGGTGGCGACGATCTGGTCGGCAATGTGTTTCGCCAGATTGATGGGTATGGCGAAAGACAGTCCCTCGAAGCCTCCGCCGTGGGAAAGGATCTGGGCGTTGATGCCGACGACTTCGCCGCTGGCATTGAACAGCGGTCCGCCGGAATTGCCGGGATTGACCGCCGCGTCGGTCTGGATGAACGAGACATAGGGACTGTCCGGCAGCGGCCGGTGCATGGCGCTTACAATGCCCGAGGTCGCGGTCTCGTCGAAGCCGTAGGGCGTGCCGATCGCCAACACGTAGTCACCGACCTGGAGCCGGTCGGAATCGCCGAGCTTGACCGTGGGTAGATCCCTGGCCTCGATCTTGAGCACGGCGATGTCGGTGTCGGGATCGAGCCCGAGAACCCTGGCCTTGAATTCGCGGCGATCGTCCAGGGTCACCGTGATCGCACCGGCGCCGCGTATGACATGCGCATTGGTGACCACCACGCCGTCCGGACTGATGATGAATCCGGTCCCCAGCCCCATCAGCGGCCGGCCCGGATCCTGGGTTGAAGTTTCCGGAGACGCGGGCACCGGCAAACTTCCGTCCAGCGGATTCTGGTCGCTCATCGTCATCGGTTTGCGGCCGCCTTCGACGGTCACCCCGACCACCGCCGGTCCATAGCGATCGATGATGGCCCGATAGTTGGGGGAGCTTATGGACGCAATCGACCCCGCATGATTCGCGCCGGCGTGTTCCGCTGCGGCGGCCAAGGCACGGTCAGGAGCGCTTCCCACGACAAGCACAGCGAATCCGAGCAGCCAGCATGGGGAAGTCTTGAATCTCATCTGCCATCTCCTGTTCAGTCAGCGGCATCGGAAAATCCTCCGCTGCGATCCTCGGAGGTCCGCACCAGATCGCTGAGTATCCCCATTGGATTTTTGCCGGGCGGCATCGTTCCGTTCGCGTCCGCCGGAGTTCATACCTGGCGCAGCATTCAACAGTGGCCGCCAACGGCTTGCCAGGTCTGTGCGCTGTGCAACAAAACCGAAGAAGCGGCTCGCCAGCGATTTCCCGAGGCTGCCGGTGTGTCTCGCGTGATCGGCCATGAACGGGGACGCATGCCGGGGGCTACGCCCCGGCACAGGCAGGCCCACCGCGAAGCCCGGCTAGGGAAACTGCCAATTCACCGGCAGAGCCACCGCCAGAAAGGGCAGCGTGCCGGGAACCACCGATGGAAGGGGTCCGGTTTCTGCACGCAAATCCACCGCGCCCAGCGCCATCAGGACGACGCCGTCGAACAAGGGATCACCTGCGCTGCGCTGAATCTTTGCCTTCAGGATATGTCCATCCCGCTTCAGTACCAGGCAGACATAAGCGCTGCCTTCTTCGTGCTGAGCCACGGCATCGGGCGGGAATACGACTTGTTTCTGAATCTCATCCAGTAACCGGTTCACGTATTCATGAAACTCCCGCGACTGGACATAGGGGCCAATCGGCGGTGGCTGCCCGGTGAATGTCGTGCAAGCATGATCCTGCTCCTCGGTCAGTACCGCAGGCGCCATGCCCGGAGCATCTTCCCCTGTAATCCTGAAAGTGACCGGAACGGCAAACCACACATTCCCGGTTCCGATACCCAACTCATCGGGAACCGGGTCCAGATTGCCGCCGGCCTTGGCGCGCCCCACGGCATAGAGCGCCGCGCCATCAAGCACCAGATGACCGGAACTGGTTCTTACCAGCGCCTTCTGAATACCGCCCGCGCGGCTCAATTCGACACAGATCTGAACCACCCCGGACTGGTCGAAGCTCAAGGCGGATTGGGGATAGAACGTCAGCTTGCGGATTTGCCTGACCAATTCACGGCCGTAGTCGCTATCCATTGCGGGCAGGACCGAATCGGCCGCTGGACAGTTTTCGATTTCGGCATTCGTGTGCGGCCGAGCGATAGCCTGCGGCGCGGGACCGGCGCAGCCTGAAATGGCGCCGGCAAGCGTCAATCCCAGCAGTATCCCAAAGCGCCTGCCGCCGATGCATGACTTCCCCATTACCCGCTCCCTGGTTTGTTGTCGAATAATGCGTTCAACGCAATACCGGCGGCCATACCTTGCGGTACCACCGCGTCCCCGCCCCTATCATGCATCAAGCCGCTGGCCGGGGAGCGGCGGCATATCCCGCGAAACTGCCGCACGCCATCACACCGGCGCGGCGTAGTACTCGATCTGGCGGCTGAAGCCCTTGACCGACAGCGGCGCACGGGCCTCCAGGCGGGGCCCATCGGGCATCGTCCCGGCCAGCTCCACGGTGCGGCCGTCGAGCAGGATCTCGGCATGGGCGGCCTGCTCGCACAGGCGCGAGGCCAGATTCACCGCCGAGCCGACCGCGGTGTATTCCAGGCGCGAGCTGGCGCCGATCACGCCGACCGTGACCGCGCCGCTGGCCACGCCCACGCCGATGCCAAGGGTATGCGTGTCGGTGCTGCAGGCGCGCGTCAGCTCGACGCCGGCGATGCGGATGCGCCGCGCCATGTCCACGCCGCAACGGGCATGCTCTTGCATCGGGATCGGCGCGCCCACCAAAATCAGAATACCGTCGCCGGCGAAATCCTTGATGGTGGCGCCGAACTCCGCCACCACTACGCCGACCGCGTCGTAATACTGGCGCAATACCTGCAGCACGCGCGCCGAGGGTTGCGCCTCGGCAAAAGCGGTGAAGCCGCGCAGGTCGCAGCACACCACGGTGATCTCCAGCAGGTTTTCGCGCATTGCCGTTTTCAGGCCGCGCTCGGCCACCAGCTTCGCCACCTGCGGCGACAGGAAGCGCGACATGAATTGCCCGCGCTGGCCTTGCAGCACGTGGTAACGCATCGAGCCAATCAGGAACACCATCTCGCCGAGCATCATCGGGACGCTGTCGTATTGCAGCGGCAGCACCAGGCCGACGGTGAAGCAGGGGATGGCGCAGGCAATGGACAGGATGCGCACCCGCTCCGGCCGGTCGGGACGGCGGTTGAGCAGCAGCATGATCGAGGCGATGCTGGCATAGGCGACGAACAGGATCGGCGCCGCGAACAGCCAGAAGCCCGGGCGCTGCAGCGGGTTGTCATGGTTGAACGCGCCAAGGAAGTCGCGCAGGCGCGTCTCCGGAAACAGGATGGCCAGCAGGCAATAGACCACGCTAGCCCCCTGCCCCAGCCGCAGCACCCAGTCGCCGGCGCGCACGTCGAGATCCTGCGCCGGCACCGTGCGGCGCACCAGCAGGATCCACTCGAGCAAGGCGATGCAGGCCATCCCTTCCGCCATCGAAAACCAGCCATGCAGGGCGGTGCTGACGTTCCATTGCACGCCCACCACGACATTGAGATCGATCGACAGGCCCAGGCCGACGAAGAACAGCGCCAGCCAGCGGCTGCTGATCGAATCGCGGTCGGCGGAGATGAAGGCCAGGGCCATGCCCAGGGCCAGCAGGCTCACCAGGTTTTGCGCCATGAAGTCGCCGGCCGAGACCGCACCGACGGGGGTGAAGTCACGCACAGTGGACACGATTGATTCCCCTCCCCGGGCCTGGCGGCGCGCCGCAGCTGCTTTTTGAGTGCGCCTTTGACCAGGGCGCATGCAGCACTCTAGCGCAATCCGCACCCGGCGGAGGGATGGATGCAGTGCGGGGTTTTCCGCTACACCCTAATCCCCGTCATGGCGATGTGGCGCCAGATGATTCATCAAGGCCGCATGGCGGCTGCGATGGCCTTCATCGCCGAAATCGAACGGGGCTGCCGTGAGCCACAGCAGCCGGCCACCATCAGCAGTGCACTCCACCCGCTCGGCGCAGGCGGCCGCATCCTGCTGCTGCAGCCCAAGCTCCGCGGCGGCGCGGCTGCCCCAGCAGTTGATCCAGCCGAGCCGTTCCGAAATCGCCCAGCCCCGCTGCGAAGCAAAGCGCAGACGCCCGAGCGCAAGCGCCTCGGGGTGCGCAGCCCTGGCCTGGGCGAGCGAATCCCACCATTGCGGCGAGTCGGCCCGGGCAAAGAATGTCTGGGCCAGTTCGGCGTAGCGACCCAAGCTGGTCAGCACCTGCAACGCCGCCGGCGCCGAACTGCGCACACGGACGGAAAATTGACCCCAGTCGGCTGGATAGGCGCCGCCTTTTGGCCGGGGAAAGCGCATGGCGCTGATCTGTACATGATTGGCACTGGACAGCTTGTTGCTCAGGCGCAAGCCGCCCTTGCGGCTCGGCCCACCCTTGCGCCCCTCCCAGGCCAGCACCACCTCGTCGCGGATGGAGCGGTCGAGCGCCTGCGGAAACAGTTTGCGCACGGTGTGCCCAAGCGGCTCGCCGATGATTTCCTCGGTCAGGCGGACGAGGGCTTCGACCAGTTCCGGCGTCATGTCCGGGGCGTCGCAATAGCCGCACAGTTCCGCCGCATCCGGCCACGCGGCCAGCACCATGGGAAATACCCGCTCTTGCATGGGCGTTGTAGTGATTGCGCTCATATCGGGGCGATGCTCACGAGGCCCGGCGCGTGGCGGCCGGCGCGAACAGCGCCAGCGCCGCATAGCCGAGCTGCCACAGCCACACCACCACGATGGCGTCGAGCAGCAAGGGGCTGTACGCGGCCGCATCGGCAAAAGTCAGAATGCCGGCCGCCAAGGCGGCCAGCGCGACGAGGGTCGCCACCGCACTCACCAGGTAGCGGCCGCCGCCGATAAAGCCGGCCGCGAACAGGGCGCTGCTGAGGGCGAGCAATTCCCACTTGGCGAAGGTCCTGAGATGCAGGGCGGCGAGCAGGGCCGGCAGGTCGGCGCCGCTGCGGGTCAGCGCCAGCAGGGCCAGGTTCTCGGCGATGTCGCACAGCGCCGCCAGCGGCGCCAGCGCCAGGCCGAGCCATAACCAGGGACGGCGGCGGCGCAGCGCGAGGGCGGCGCAGGAGCAGGCAATGAACGGCGCGTAAACGGCGATGTAGAGGAAATCGATATGGTTGGCCCGATCCATCTCGCGGCGGATCAGTACCGCCTCGGCGGACGGCGGATCGGTGCCGATGACGCGGGCCAGCTTTTCGGGCGTGTCCGCCAGTTCGAAGGCGATCATCGCCTGGTCGCCATAAGCACCGCCGAGCGGTTGCGCCGTGCGCAGGTGCATCGACATGAACACGCCGGTGACGCCAATCACTGCCAGCCCGGTCAGCAGCGCCGCCAGCGACCACCACTTCGGATTGTGCACTCCGATTCCCCCGATCAAAGTGATTGATGACAGGCCCTAGTCTAAGCTGGCCGCGGCGCCATGCCCCCAACCCGGACCCCGACATGATCACCTGGCTGAACTACCCCGCCTTCCCTGCTTACGCCGTCGCCTGCCTGGTGCTGTGCACCAACCTGCTGTTTCTGTGGGTGTACAGCGGCGGCGTGCGGGCCAAAACCGGCACGGCGACCAATCCGGAGGACAGCGTGCGCTATCACGCCGCGCTCAGCGAAAGCGATCCGCCGGCGGTGGCCCGCGTGCTGCGTGCCCATCGCAACGCCGAGGCCAATATCTATCCGTTCCTGCTGCTCGGCCTGGTGATCGTACTGGCCGGCGGTTCGGCCAGAACGGCCTATATCCTGTTCGGGGTTTTCACCGTGGCCCGGCTGCTGCACTCGGCGGCCTATCTGCGCGGCAAGCAGCCCTGGCGGTCGGTCTTCTTCGGTATCGGCGCCCTGGCCCTGATCGCCCTGATGGTCTGCATCATCGTGCTGCTGGTTCACCCCCAGGCGAAAGCCTGAGTTTCGCGCGGCACCGCCCAGGTAAACAACAGTAAAGCTGGGGGCGGAAACGGGTCCTGCGCGCACACTAAGTTCGGTACCACACAGACAAATCCGGAAACGGCGCAAATACTAGCTTACCCGCCCAGGCCGGAACGCCGGATTTGGGCCATGCACGTTGCGGCCGGAGCTGCACCCCGGCCCTGATTTCAATGGGATGCATATTGCGGACGCGCTACTCCCTGACGCTGCAATCGGGATGCGAGCAATTTCCATCGCCCCTGCCATCAACTGAACACAAGGAGATGCATTTATCGACAAATATCCATTTGTATTTGCACTGACCCGGGCCGATCTGATCGAGAACTACGGCGGCCATCGGGAAGTGCGCGCGCTGCTGGGGAAGCTCAAATGCACCAGCGATGCGCAGGAGAACCTCAGCCTGTTGATGGAATACGATGACGGCGAGGGCTGCGAGTGGGAGGCGCCGGAATCCGACCCAGCGCTACCGGCCAAGCCCTGGGTGATTACACCCGCAAAGAGCTAGCCTGCGGGGCGGCTGCGCCCAAATCGTCCCGCCCTAGATCCCCTCAAGCCCGAAGCGGGCCTGCAGTTCACGCCGCCCACCCCGCGTCAGGCTGAGTGCGCGGCTGTCCAGATCCTTTACCACCCATTTGCGCCGCAAGGCCACTTGCAGCAGCGCGGCGCCGACCGCGCCGCCGAGATGCGGCCGCCGCTCGCTCCAATCGACGCAGGCGCAGGCGAAACGGCGGCGCAGCGCCCGTGTCGCTTCGATATCGATGCCGAGACCCGCCAGCGCCCGCTCCCCGGCCCTGCCCAGATCGTAGGCGCCCTCGCCCGCCGCAGTGGTGGACAGCCAGCCCAGCTCCAGCAGGCGGTCATGCAGGGACACCGCCAGCGCACCCGCCATGTGGTCGTAACAGGTGCGCGCGGCGCGCAGGCGCACCGGCGTGTTCGGCACGAAGCGGTCGGGCGCCGGGCCGGCGACGGCCATCAAGCCCTCCAGCGCGGCGGCGATGCTGGCGCTGGCCAGGCTGTAATAGCGATGCTTGCCCTGGGCCAGCACCTTGACCAGACGCTGCTGCTTCAGACGGGCCAGATGCACGCTGGCGGTCGAGGGACTGACCCCGGCGACGATGGCCAGCTCGGTGGCAGTGCGCGCATGGCCATCCATCAGGCAACACAGCATGCGCGTCCGCGCCGGCTCGGCGATGGCCGCCGCCATCGCGGACAGGCTGACATCGATGCTCGCGACATTCATGCTTTGATGGTAAGCGAAGTATGTGCGTTGCTCAATCGCCACAATGCATGCCATGAATCCGCACCATGGGGCAGACGTGCAGGAAACAGACGCCGCGCCACAGCAGCCACTGACTCGCCGGGACTTTCTGACGCGGGCCTTATTGAGCGGCGCGGGCCTGGTGGTGGCTGGCTCCGCCCCGGCGTTGTGCGCCGATCCATTCGCATTGCCCCTGCCGCTGCCGCACCGATCAAACCGGAGTGTCCCGATGATCATGACCTGCTTCATCCGCTACCAGATCGATCCGTTCCAGCGCGAGGCGTTCAAGGAGTACGCACAGAACTGGGGCCGCATCATTCCGCGCTGCGGCGGCAATCTGGTGGGCTACTTCCTGCCCTGGGAAGGCAGCAACGATATCGCCTGGGGCCTGATCTCGTTCGACAGCCTCGCCGCGTATGAGGCGTATCGCGCGCGACTGAAGGCCGACCCGGAGGCGCGCAAGAATTTCGCGTACTCGCAGGAGAAGCGCTTCATCCTGCGCGAGGAAAGAAGCTTCGTGGAAGTGGTGGACGGCACTTACTGCGTTGCCGCGGAGAAAGTTTGAACCACGCCGCCAGCCCGGAACGGCTTGGCCGTCCCGGGCTGGTGAAATCCTTACAGCGTTTGGCGCGCAGACCCCGGATCAGTGCGGATGTTCGTCGTGCTGCCTCTGCTCTTCGTCGCGCCGGTGCTGATCGTCGTCGCGGCGTTTGCGATCGGCGTCGCTCAGGTTCAGATCAACCGACACTCCCGGCTGCTCGACCACACGCGGCCGCTCGATCACGGTGGTGGTCGACGGCGCCTGCGGCGGCGGCGGGGCATTGCAGTCGGCGAGCAGCAGAACTGCGGGAAGGCAGGCCAGCTTGAGTGCCGTGATGGCCTTGCCACGAACGACCGACGCGCGGCCCGATATATGACTCATGATGACTCCAACTGCTGAGTGAGCGGATTGCTGCTGCTCACTTTGTATCGCAATGGAGACAAGCGGCTCTGTGCGTTGGGGCACGCAGGCCGCGCGCAAGCTGTTGCGACGCGGCCCGGATAGTGCGCTCGGCGGCCACGGGCCGCCCCTACGTCGGCCAACAAAAAGCCCCGCGATGCGGGGCTTTTATTTCAATCACGCAAGCTTTGGTGGCGCTTGGTGGGCGGCGGTGTAACGCTGCCCGATCCGCTCGATGCTCGCCGTGGGCGAGATGATCGGCGCCGGGGCGGTGCTCTGGCAGCCGGCCAGGCCCAGAGTGGGCGCGGCGGGAGCGGCCAGCTTGGGCGGGGTGAGGAAGGCCGGCGGCGATTCCAGGTCGAGGAAGTCGAGCAGGGTGTTGGCCTGGGCATCGCGGTAGGTCAGCGCCGGCAGGTTCCACTTCTTGGCAATGGTGGCGATGATGGACGTGTGATCGTGCATGACGTTGGTGACCTCGTTGGGCTTGCTGTACGGCGACACCACCACGGTAGGCACGCGCATGCCGGTGATGTTGTAGGCGCCAGGGGCATCGGTGGAAGCCAGCACCGGCTGGATGCTGTCCGGCTCGGGCACGCTGACCGGCGGCACGTGATCGTAGTAGCCGCCGTGCTCGTCATAGGTCCACACCAGCAGGGTGCTCTTCCAGGTCGGCGAGGCCATCACCGCCTGCACCACCTGCGACACAAAGGCTTCGCCGAGGGCGACGTCGGCGGGATTCTCCTCGCTGCCGCTGAGGGAATCGACGCTGTTGCGCAGCACGTTGAGGGCGTCGGTGATGGGCGCGGGCAGGTCCGGAATCTTGTCGAGGAAACCGAACAGGATCGAGCCGACTTCATCGACCAGACCGAACTCCGGATCGACGAAGGACACCGAGGGAAGCTGGCCGAGCAGGGCGTCGGTGAAGAACTGGGTGATTGGCGAGAAGTTGAGCGGGTGGTTTTCCAGGTTCTGCGGAATGATCACCGGCGCCGGCAGGTCGGTGAAGTAGTTGCGCCAGCTGACGCCGTATTTGGTCAGCAGGTCCATCAGGGTGCCGGCGGCCGGCGCCGGCAGCGAGAAGCCGGCGCTGTTGGTGGCGATAGTGCCCATCGCCGTGCCGGAATAGAGGAAGCGGCGGTTGGGATAGGTCTGCGCCGGAACCGAGCAGAAGCTGCGATTGCCGAGGCAGAAGGTCTTGGCCAGGGAGTAGTAGAACGGCAGGTCGGACTCGTCCCAGTAGCCCATCGCCGTGTTGCTGGTGCTGGCGAAGCCGTCCATCTTGCCGCCGTCGATCTGGGTATGGGAGGAATCCCAGCTCTGCGTGACGCTGCCGGGCTGGCAGGTGCCCTGCATGTGGAAGGACTTCTGGAACCCGCCATCCAGCGGATTGGAATTGGTCGGCACGCCGCTGGCGTTCAGGCTCAGGCCGTCAGCCTTGGGCTGGCCGCGCAGTGCCAGCATGCCCAGGTGGCCGTCGAAGGAGTGGTTCTCCATCATCACCACCACGATGCGGTCGAACGGCAGCGTGGCATCGGCCGTGCCGGCGGCCCGCGAGGGGTCCGGCAGGGAACCGGGAACCCGGCTGGCCACGGCATCGCCGCCGCCATTGCTCGCCGTGCTTGCCGCCGGACTGCTGCTGCCGCAGCCCTGCAGCGCCGCAAGAAACGCCGCGGCGGCGGAGCCGCTCACAAAAGTGCGCCGCGTGATACCGGAATCCGACATGACAACCCCCTGAGCTTGGCTATACGCCGTTGGTTTTATGAAAAAGAGCATAGCCTAGGATCAGCTTGTTGCAGCGCGATGATGGCTGACAGGATTGCCCTGCACGCGCAGCCCAAATTGACGGCTTGCACCCCCGAAAACCGGCCCGCCACCCTGCTTTACGCTTATTAACCTTTTCCGGTTGGCGTGGTTAAGAAGGCGTTCAGCGCCGCGTAGTAAGGTTGTCAGCGCGTCATAAAACACGGAGAAACAAATGCGTACCAAACTGACCATCGCCTCATTCGTGCTCGTCGCGGGCCTCGCCCTGCCGGGGCTCAGCCAGGCCGGAATAGGCGTCGATATCAACATCGGGCCGCCGGCGCCGATCGTGGAAGCGCCGCCTCCCCCGCCCCAGGTGGGCTATGTCTGGGCTCCGGGCTTCCACCGTTGGGATGGCGCCCGCTACGTCTGGGTGCCGGGCCACTACATGGCCGGGCGCCCCGGCTACCGCTGGGTCCCCGAACACTACATCCAGCGCGGGCCGCACTACCGCTTCGTGCCCGGTCACTGGGCACGCTGAGGGCGGCATAAACCAGACCGCAAGAGGGCCGCGCCTGCGGCCCTTTTGCCTGGATCGCGGTTCAGCCTGCGTTCATCCAGCGGGCGGAAGATTGATTCAAGAGCAACGCGCCGGTTGAGCCTGTGGGGAACCGGTCACACCCTGGCACGGTCTCTGGCTTCATAATGCAGCTAGATTTTCAGGAGATTCCCAGTGAGCACCACAAGACTTTCATCCCCCATCAAGATTCTGGCGGTGGCCTGCGCGAGCCTTGCCGCCGCCTGCGCGACCGAGCCGACGGGGCCGACGGTGCAGGTACTGCCCGCGCAGAACAAGCCGTTCGAGGTATTTCAGCAGGAGCAGGCCACTTGCAAGCAGTACGCCAGTGACCAGATCGCCGGCAAGGTCGACGCCGCCAATGAGCGCGGCCTGGGTGCAGCGGTGCTGACCACTGCACTGGGCGCCGGCCTGGGTGCGGCGGTAGGCGGTGGTCGCGGCGCCGCCATCGGCGCCGGAGCCGGCGGCGTGGTCGGCTCGAATATCGGGGCGAACAGCTCGGCCCAGCAGGACCGCTCGATCCAGGGCCAGTACAACATGGCCTATTCGCAGTGCATGTACGCCAAGGGCAACCAGGTGGTCAACTACAGCCCGCCGCCGCGCGTCTACTACGTGCAACCGGCACCGCCGCCTCCGGTTTATTACCCGCCGCCGCCTCCGGCCTACCCGCCTCCGCCGCCGCCGGGTTACTACCCGCCGCCGCAGTAAACATCACCTGGCGGCAGGACACGCCGGGTTTCCCGGCGTATCCCCCGGTACTTCCGCAAAGGGCGGATTGGAGAAATCCAATCCGCCCTTTGCGTTTGCCTGAGTCCATCAGCGGCCTGAAGCCTTGTTCCGCCAATGCGGCGGTGCCCAAGCCGGGATATACCCGCAACGCTCGATGCATGAATTCAGGCACGCCCCCGGCGTATCAGGCACTTCCAAACCTTCATCGGCGGCCCCGTATCCAATAGCTGTCAGCAAGCGGCGGGGGAAGTTTTGCGCGCGCAAGGCTTGAACCGGGATCTGCGCGCCTGAATCGCGCATCGCTCCTCATCCCCGCTTCCGCTCCCAGCCCTGGAACGACTTTCGAAGAGGATCGCCATGCACCATCGCCGCATCGTCTCTGTCAGCGTGCTCGCCGCCCTGATCGCCGCATCGCAGCAGGCCTACGCAGCCGAGTCGGTGGAAGCCCTGATCAAGCGCCAATCGCAGGAATTCTCCGACGCCTCGGCCAAGGGCGACGCCGCCGTGCTGGATCGTTATCTGGATGACCGGGTCGCCTTCATGGAGGAAAGCGGCGAGCTGCTATCGAAGAAGGACATCCTGGCCGGTGCCGGGCCGGCGCCAGCCGGCGTATCCAATACGCTGAAGCAGACCGACTTCGGCCTGCAACTGCATGGCCCGGTGGCGGTGACCAGCTTCACCGATGAGCTGACCGAGGATTTCCACGGCCAGCCGTTTCACGAGAAATTCCGCTCCACCGAAGTGTGGCTCAATGAACACGGCCACTGGCGCATGATCTCCAGCCAGACCCTGGCGCTGCCGGAAGATCCGCCGGCGCTGACCTTGCCGGACAAGACCCTGGACGAATACGTCGGCACCTACCGCGCCGGCCCCGATGTCAGCTACCGGATCAGCCGCAACGGTGACGGGCTCAGCGGCGCGCTCGGCGACGCGCCGGCGCGCCCGATCAAGGCGGAGCTGCTGGATGTGCTGTTCACTCCGGGGCAGCCGCGTCTGCGCAAGATCTTTCAACGCGATGCGAACGGCAGGATCAGCGGCTTCGTCAGCCGCCGCGAAGGCCACGACCTGGTGTTCGAGCGGGTGAGCTGAAGCGGCAGGCACCGGCATCGCCCGGGCGCCGGGCGAGATGACAAGCACGACCAACCGTACCGATGCGGTACGCATCGGTACGGACGATCAATCCAGAAGCGTGCGGCTCAGCGCAGTCCGGACACCATGCAATACGCTGGCTTGCGGCCTCAGTGCGTAGTGCTGGTGGTCGAGGTGGTGCTGCTGGTGCCGTGGTTGTCGGAAGAAGCGGCGACGATGACACCGATCACCACGGCGGTGGTGGTACCGACGATGATGTCTGTGGTGGTTGAACCGGCAGCGACATTGGCGGCATTGGTGGTGGAGCCCGCCGCGACACCGTTATCCGGTGGATCCTCGGCGTAAACGGCAGAACTACCCAGCATCACAGCAGCCACAAAGGCCATCTTGAAAGTCGTCTTCATGTCGCTCCCCCAAGTTGTCAGTTGAATGTTCCGACGGAACCCACTGTTTCTGTTCTACTGAAACGGGAAGTCCAAGCTTTCCCGCAAACACCCTTACGCTATACCTGACAGATGATTCTGCCAAGTGTTTTCATGCAGATCATGGCCGCGCAACCTGCGGAAGAATCCCTATCCGCTTATCGGTGAAGGCGGATAGTGAAGTCAGGGAATGGCTGCCCATTCACAACAGCCCTGCCCGAACAGGACGGCAGAACCACGCTCGGCGCCGGCATCCTCTACGCATCAAGCGGCATACGCGATGGGTTGATCAAGTCCAGCATGGAGAGCGGCATGAACGCCAGCGATGACTGGCTGAGCGAGCGCCCGACTTCCATGCGCTGAAGCAAACAAGCTGTCCTGATCCGGAATCAAATCAGTCGACCGACCGGGCCATGGTTGATGGGTGCGGTAGCGCACCGACCGGGCAGTTCGCTGACGCCATCTTGTCGGCAGCAGCCGGCACCGGTGATGCCTGATGGGTATTCCTGATCCGGCCAGGCAATGGATTGCCTGCGTCACGCTGTCGAGGAGAAGCACATGCACGCATTGAAAATGATCGTAGCGGCGCCCCTGCTCCTGCTCATGGCTTGCGCCGAGCATGCGGAGCGCCCGCGGCATGTGGTGGAAACCACGGTACCCCCGGCGAGGATTTATCTGCCGGCGCTGTCCGAGCCGGCGAACGGAACAGTGCGGGTGACCTTTCGCCGCGGCGCGCATAGCGGAGACGCTGGTTCCTGGTGCAACGTCAGCTTCGATGGACAGCTTTACGCGGCGCTCGGCCGCGACGAGAAAGTATCGGCATGGCTGGCGCCGGGACCGCATGTATTTCAGGTTGCCGCGACAGGCAATCCGCAGCTGGTGTTTGCGCCGCAGTCGACGGAAGCCAACCTGGCGCCAGGCGAGCCTTTCACCTTGCACGTGGAGTGGACCGCAAACGGTCCCCTGCTGCAAGCGCCGGATCATTGACGCCGGCGGGACCCGGACGCAAGGCCTCGCAATAGCGATTGGCCTTGCGGCGAAGCTGTACCATGCGCCGATCATGCGGCCATTGAGAGCCGAAGTGGCCACCTGAGCTGAAGCCATGAGATCGACTGCTTGAAGCAAGAAACGACCAGCAACAAGCCGCAGTCGCTATGGCGCCGGCTCGGGCCCGGCTTTGTGACGGGCGCGGCAGACGACGATCCCAGCGGCATCGCCACCTATTCCCAGGCCGGCGCGGCGCTGGGATACGGCATTCTGTGGACGTTGCCGCTGACCTTTCCGCTGATGGTCAGCATCCAGGTGATCAGCGCCCGCATCGGGCGCGTCACCGGCAAAGGCCTCGCCGCCAATATCGCCAGCCACTGCCCGCGATGGCTGTTGCTGAGCCTGGTGCTGCTGCTGTTCGTGGCCAATACCGTCAACATCGCCGCGGATATCGCGGCGATGGGGGCGGCGGTGAAGCTGATGATCGGCGGCCCCGCCGCGCTCTATGCGGTGCTGCTCGGGCTGATCTCGCTGGCTTTGCAGCTCTACGTCGGCTTCGAGAAATACGCGCGCGCACTCAAGTTTCTGACGCTGGTGCTGTTTGCCTATGTCGTCACCGCGTTCCTGGTCAAGGTGGACTGGGCGCAGGTGTTGTCGCATACCCTGATCCCGCGCTTCGATCTCGACGCGAAGTCACTGGCGCTGATCGTGGCGGTGTTCGGCACCACCATCAGCCCCTATCTGTTCTTCTGGCAGGCGGCGCAGGAAGTGGAGGAAATGCAGGCGGTCGTGGGCGACAAGCCGCTCAAGGATGCGCCGGCGCAGGCACAGCGTCACCTGCGCCGGATCAAGCTCGACACCCAGGTCGGCATGGCCTTCTCGAATATCGTGGCCTTTTTCATCATGGTCACCGCCGCCGCCACCCTGCACCGCCAGGGCATGATCAATATCGAAACCTCGGCCCAGGCCGCCGAGGCGCTGCGTCCGCTGGGCGGGCCGGCGGCCTTCTTCCTGTTCGCGCTCGGCATCGTCGGCACCGGCATGCTGGCGGTGCCGGTGCTGGCGGCCGCCTCGGCTTATGCCGCCGCCGAGGCTTTCAAGTGGAAGGTGGGCCTGGGAGAAACCCTGGCCAGGGCGCCGGGCTTTTACAGTGTGCTGGGCGTGGGCATGGCCCTGGGCATCGGCCTGAACTTCACTTCCCTGGACCCGATCAAGGCGCTGATCGGCAGCGCCATCATCAACGGCATCGTGGCGGTGCCGATCATGGCGGTGCTGGTGGTTCTGTCGTCCCGCCAGGATGTGATGGGCGACTGCGTCGCTTCGACCAAATTGAAAACCATGGGATGGATCGCGACGGCCATCATGGCCGTGGTGGTGCTGGGCATGTTTGTGACCAGCGTGATGTGACCGATGGGACGCTCGAACCCGAGGCCATCGCCAGGCCCGCGTCTCCCGGGCGCGACGGCGCCATCCACCAGGGTCATCTACGCGGCGCTCGCCGGAAACATCGCCATCGCCGCGATCAAGTTCGTTGCGGCGGCATTTTCGGGCAGCTCCGCCATGCTTAGCGAAGGCGTTCATTCGCTGGTGGACTCGGTCAATGAGCTGGTGCTGCTGTACGGCTTGCGGCGCTCGAACGCGCCGGCGGACGTGTCCCATCCGCTGGGCTACGGACGCGAGCTGTATTTCTGGAGCTTCGTCGTCGCGCTGCTGGTATTCACGCTCGGCACCGGCGTGTCGATCTACGAGGGCGTCGAGCGCCTGCGCCACCCGCAGCCGCTGCAAAGCGCCGCCCTCGCCTTCGCCGTACTGGGACTGTCCTTCGTATTCGAGGCAGCATCCTGGCGCATCGCCCTGAAGGATTTCCAGGGGACCAAGGGCACGCTGGGCTATATGGCGGCCATCCGCGAGAGCAAGAATCCGACGACCTTCACGGTGCTGCTGGAAGACACCGCGGCGTTGCTCGGACTGATCGTCGCATTTGCCGGCCTGCTCGCGGCGCGGATTTTCAATATGCCGCAGTTCGACGGCCTCGCCTCCATCGGCATCGGCCTGATCCTGGCGGTGACGGCACTGCTGCTGGCGCGCGAGACCAAGGAACTGCTGATCGGCGAACAGGCGTATCCGCATGTGCAGGATTCCATCCTGCGCATCGCCGGCGAGGACCCTGGCGTCGACCACGCCAATGGGGTCATCACCGCCCAGATGGGACCGCAGCGGGTCTTCGCGGCGCTGAGCGCCGAGTTCCACGATGGACAGACCACACAGCAAATCGAAGCCTGCGTCAGCCGCATCGAGGCACGCGTGCAGGCGGCGCATCCGGAAGTGGCGACGCTGTTCATCAAGCCGCAGACGGCCGGAACCTGGCGCAGCCGCAGGGAAAAACTCGAAGCCGCCGGAAACCCGCCGCCGGAGGAATGAGCGCGCGCGGCGCCGAAGCTGCTGCGGGGCGCTCTATGCCGCGTCGGCGATCCAGTTGCCGTGGAAGCCGTGAGGTATGCGTCCCGGCAGATGGATCACCGCCTGCGGCTCGCCGTCCAGATCCTGCGCATTGAGAATCACCAGATCGCTGCGGTCGGTGCCGATGTCGTAGACATAGGACAGCAGCCAGCCCTCATCCTCGGCGCCAGCTTCATGGCGCGGCACGAACACCGCCTCGCCGGGGGTGCGCTGCGGACCATAGTCATGCATCAGCGTGCCGCCGCTGTGCAGGTCATGCCTGAACAGGGGCTGCGGCTGGCTGCCGCCGGCTTCGAATCCCACCGTATAGGCATAGCGGTAGGGACCGCCCAGCAGGCGCTCGTCGAAGCGCGGGAACTCCTGCTGGCGGTCGCTGATGACGGTGCGCTCGACATGGTCCTGCGCCGGGTCGAGCTTCCAGCGCTCGAAGCTGATCTGCTGCCGCTCCGGCCCGAGGCGGGAGCGGTCGAACATGCGCGCCTGCACCACCACGTCGACGATCACGCCGCCGTCCGCCAGGTCATAGGCATTGCAGGTATGGAACACGTAACAGGGATCGATGTTGAACCAGCGGATATCGCCGGCCCCGCCGTCGCGCGGCAGCAAGCCGACCCGGGCCTGGTGGCGCGGATTCCAGTGATAGGGGAAGCCTGCGCCATGCAGGAACTCGCGCACCGAAAACGTCACCGGCAGATCGAGTATCACCACCTTCGAGCGGGTAATGGCGCAGTCGTGAATCATCGGCCCATGCCGTACCGGGATGTCTACCGTCTTTTTGATGTCGCCATCCACGCCGATGACGACGTACTGCACACGCTTGCGCGACATGGCGTCGTAGCACACCGCGTGCAGCTCGCCGCTGAGCGGATCGCGGTGCGGATGCGCGGTGCAGGCAAGCGAGGCGGCGCTGTTGAAATAACTGTGCCGCAGCGTCGTCAGCTCGCCGTCCATCTGCACCGGCAGCACGCCGGCTTCGGTCAGCGCCCACAGCCGGCCAGCATGCCCGATGATATTGGTGTTGACCACACTCGCCACGCCGCGCCGCGGCCCTGGCGCCAGCGGCCGGCCCAGGGCGCGGTGGGCGGTGTCGGTGCCGACCCAGCGGTTGCGATACCACAGCGCCTTGCCTTCGCGCAGACGCAGGCCGTGCACCATGCCGTCGCCGATGAACCAGTGGTAGGTCGCCGGGTTGGCGACCCGCAGCGGATTCGGGCCGATCCGCGCGAATACGCCGTTCAGCTCGCGCGGAATCTCGCCGCTGACGCGCAGCGCCGTCTCGGTGCGCTCCTCGGCCAGCGGCGCATAGGGCCCTTCGAGATAGGGATTGGACGCGGAGTACGGAACACGCTTCTGCATCTGGCGGCCGATCCATGCCGCGGCACGCGGAATCAGTTGTGCTTGCGGCATTGCCATCTCCTCGCTGCGGCAGCGTCACCGATGGCCGCTCGCCGATCAAATGTATACAATGTGAACATCTTGCTCCGGAAATGTGCGCAGTGTCAACATGAAGTCGGCCAAGTCAATTGCAAAGCTGCCCGCAAAGAGCGCCCCCCGGCGCTCCGTGTCACCCGCTCCCTATCACCACGGCAATCTGCGCCAGGCCCTGGTGGAAGCCGGCCTGGCGCTGCTGGAAACCGCGCCCGCGGGCGAGCGCGGCGAGCTGAGCCTGCGCCAGTTGGCGCGGCAGGTCGGCGTCTCGGCCAATGCCTGTTATCGTCATTTCGCCGACAAGGAGGCGCTGCTGGTGGCGCTGGCGGCGGAGGGCTTTCACAGAATGGGGGCGGCGCAGAGCCGGGCCGCCGCCGCGGAGCGCGAGCCGATGGACCGGCATTGCGCCGCCGGCGGCGCCTACGTCCGCTTTGCCCGCGACAACCCCGCCCTGTTCCGGCTGATGTTCGGACGCTTCGCTTCCAGCCACTACAACGCTGAGTTGCGCGAAGCCGGCGGCGCGGCGTTCGAGGCCCTGCGCAACGGCGCCGCGCAGGTGCTCGGCCTGGATGCCGGCGACGCGCGGGTGACCGTGGCCGCGATCCGCTCCTGGAGCCTGGTGCACGGCCTCAGCCAGCTGATGCTGGACGGCCAGTTCGAAACGCACGCGGAAAATCCCGAGGCCCTGGTCGATGCGATCCTGCGGCCGGAGCCTGCGGTTGCCGGCAAGGCAAAAGCAAAGAGAGCAGGATCAGCCGCCTAGCCGCCGCTTGAACTGCTGCCGGAACCCGCGGCGGGCGATGCGACGATGCGGCCATAGAGCCCGTCGGCCCGATCGTTGATGCCGGCCGCAAAATACAGCCAGTTGGAAACCGCCAGCAGGCTGTTGCCGAAGGCAATGCCCCACAGGCCGGGGATGTTCAGCGGCTTGCCGTCAGCATCGCGCAGCCTGTCGATGAATTGCCCGGTGGCGGGATCGAAGGCGTTGATGCTGCCGTCGCCGAAATTGCCGATCAGCAGATCCTTGCTGAACTGCCCGAAATTGGCCGGCGCCACGGCGATGCCCCAGGGCGCGTTGAGCGCTCCGCCGCTGGCGACGCGCCGGACCAGTACGCCGTCGGCGCCGAACAGGTCAACCAGGCCGAGGCCCGGGCCGACCATCTCGTGCTGGTTCTGCGGCCCCTGCTGCGGCGCGTAGGTGACGTAGAGCTGGTCGCCGACCGCCTGGATGCCGAAGGGTGCATAACCTGCCGGAAGCGCGGGATCGGTGAAGCCGCCGGCGGCCGTCGCCGGCTTGAAGCTCTTGTCGAAGACGTCGATCCTGGCGTTGTGGAAGTCGGTGGCGTAGAGGAAATCGGCGCTGCCGTTTTTGGCCAGCGCCAGGCCGGTGTAGACCGCACCGGCGGGGCCGTTGTCGACCATGGTTTCCGCGCCCATGTCGACATTGCCTAGAGTGAGCTGCGACCAGGCGGCAATGGTGCCGCCTTCGCCCGAGTAGATGAACTGGGCCGGGCCGATGGCGCCCGCCTTGCCGATCATGAATTCACTCAGGCTGCCGTTGTAGACGATGCCGGTGGGCAGGGCCGGGCCGCTGCTGCCGGCGGGGATGCTGACCGTGATCGGAAACTTGATGCCGAGATCGACATACAGGGTCGACAGGTTGGTGCCATTGTCGGCCAGCCAGGTCGGCCCCAGCGGATCGAAGGCAATGCCCCAGGGATTCTTCAAGTCCTTGTCCACAGTATCGGCGGGGACCGCGCCATCGGACACCAGATTGGTGATCGCATAGGCGCTGCCTTGCAGCGGCGCGCTTGTCGCGGGGCCGTTGCCGGATGCGGCGTCGGCCGGCGAACTGGAAGCGGCATTGCCATCGCCGCCGGAACATCCTGCGATGCACAGCAGGCACATGCCCGCCACAACCATCCAAGCCTGATCTGCCTTCATGTGCCTCTCCCTGTAGCCGGATCCATTGGGGACTCTGGCGGTGGGTGCCGCGCGGCACTGAAAAGGTTGCATGGCAACAAGACCGCCATGCCGGGGCTTCGCCCCGCTACGTCTGTACCACGGTGCCCTGGTGGTAGACGATTTTCCAGGCCGGTCCCTGGCGCCTCCAGATGGTGGAGCGGCGCGTCAGGCGCTCACCCTGCAGCAGGGTATAGGTGAGCAGGTAGTTGTCGGGCGCGATTTCGAGACAATGAAAATCGCTGGCCTTCAGCATCTCGTCCTCGATCGGCCTGGCGTGCCGTTGCTCCAGGATGTCCAGCACATACTCACGGCTGTAACGGCGGCCGGAGGCGCCGACTTCGCAAAACGCGGGATCGGTCATGTTCTCGAAATCGGCGCGCGTGGTGCCGAACTCGGGGCGATGGAAGATCGGCTCGCGCCGCATCAGTTGGCGCAGCACCTCCGCGTGCCGCTGCTGCTTGATCAGATCGGGTTCCATAGGGGTCGGACGCCGTACCAGTTGGATTGACCAGTTGGCTGACACCGTAGCGGCAGCGACAGCGGCGCGCAACCGCGCCGATGCATCGGCGCAGGAACTAAATCGCCGCGCCCGCCCTCCATATTGGAGCACAAGGCTGGCCTCGGGCTTGCGCTAAGCTTTGCGCATCGCGCGATCCACAGATCGCCACACCTTTCAGTCGAGGACGCCGAAAGCATGCTGGATTTCATTCATTACCTGAACGATCCCCTCAGGCTGCACCTGTTCGCTTTCGGCGGCACCGAGTTCACCACCGGTTCGCTGATCGGCATGCTGACCGCGCTGCTGGCGCTGATGGTCCTGTCGCGCTGGCTGCGCGGATGGATGCTGCGCCGTGTCCTGGCGCGGGGCCATCTCGACCTGAGCACGCGCGAAACCGTGTCCGCGCTGACCGAGTACCTGGTGCTGGCCATCGGCTTCGTGATGATCCTCGATGGCGTCGGCATCAAGCTGTCGTCCTTCACCGTGCTCGCCGGGGCGGTGGGTGTGGGTGTGGGCTTCGGCCTGCAGAACATCTTCAGCAACTTCATCAGCGGCATCATCGTCATGCTGGAGCGGCCGGTGAAAATCGGCGACCACGTGGTGGCCGGCGGCATGGAGGGCGACGTGGTGCAGATCGGCATGCGCGCCACCACCCTGCTGACCGCGCAGGGCAGCCTGGTCATCGTGCCCAACCAGAATTTCATCACTGGCGCGGTGATCAACTGGGACCAGGGCGGCACCAGCGCCGTGGTCTTGCAATGGCGCATGATGGGCAAGGCCGATGAAGATCTGGCGCTACTGCTGCGCGTGGCCCAGGCCAACCCCGAGGTGCTGAAGAGCCCCAAGCCGGAGGCTTTCATCATCGCCGCCGATCATGCCGGCCACGTCATGGAGCTGCATGTGCAGCTTGCCGGAGATGCGCTGACGCGGATGCGCTGCATCAGCGCGATTCATCAGGCGGTATTGGAGGAACTGGCGCGGCTGGGGCAAAACCTGGCCTTGAGTCCCTGAGCGCGGACTCGCGCTACAGGCGCCAAGGGATTCGTAGCAACCATGTTGCGTCAAGTCGAAGGCTACACCCAGTGTCGGCGGCGCATTTTTCTCACTGCCGGCGCGTGGCTTTGTCGCAGCGCAGGCAACGTCGCCCGCGGGCGCAGGCGTTCCAGTTCGGCCATTACTTCGGCGAAACCCTGCTCCGACTCCACCGCCTTGATCGGCAATACCTGGCCGCCCGCCACGCGCGGCGTATAGGCATACATCCAGGCGCCGGCCCGGCGGCGGTTGGCGAAGACCGATTCCGCCAGCGCCTCGGCCTTGCGGATGCGCGCGCACTGCTGCGGCGTCTTGCCGGCCAGACCATAGATGGAGCCCGGTACGGAGCCTGATTCCATGGGCGCACCTCGACAGGGGGAATGGATCAATACTGTACATATAGACAGTAGCTCGGGCAAGCCCTTTGGGCGGCCTGCTGCGGCGCCGGCGAAGCCTTGAATGCAGGTTTCAGCCGATGGGAACGAAGAGTCCGCGCCCGTCCCTGCAACTGTATCCCTGCAAGGCACTGCGTCCGCGCCGACGCATTGTTCACCTCTTGTAAATATCGCCGGCAACGCCGTGCGGCATCACTAGGCTTGAGACGTGTTGTACCGCTCTGGCCGCGACGCCTGGCCGGCCAATCCCGCAGCGGACCCTGTTCAGGCAATGGAGAATCCCGATGAAAGCAGCACTCAAGACAGCCCTGATGGCCGGCGCACTATTCGGCGCCTCGGCCGCTATCGCGGACGACACCGGCGTGGCGGCAGGTTCGAGCAGCGCCGCGGCCTCGGTGGCCACCGGATCAACCGCGACCATCGTCGCCGTGGGTATCGGCACGGCCGCGGTGATCGGCGCGGTGATTGCAGGCTCGTCCAGCAATGGCAGCAGCGCCTCCACGTCCACCACCAAATGAGCTGAAGTCAGGCTTGCCAGGACCGGCAGCATGCGCCGGTCCTGCCTGGTCGGGCGCAAACTGCCGCGCCGATCGCGCCGGCCTATACAATTATCGTCGACCCCACCGAGTCCACGATATGGCCAGCGAAGACGCGTACTACTACCGGCCGATCGACGGGCACGGGCTGAAGCATGATCCGTTCAATGCCATCGTCGGTCCGCGACCGATCGGCTGGATCGCTTCCCTCAGTGCGGCAGGCGTGCGCAATCTGGCGCCCTACAGCTTCTTCAACGCCTTCAACTACCGCCCGCCGATCATCGGCTTCGCCAGCATCGGCAGGAAGGACAGCCTCGACAACATCGAGGCGACCAGGGAATTTGTGTGGAACCTCGCCACCCGTCCGCTGGCGAGGCAGATGAACGCCACCTCGGCCTCGGTGGCGGCGCAGGTCGATGAATTCACCCTGGGCGGCCTGACCCCGGCGCCGAGCCGGCTGGTGCTGCCGCCGCGCGTGCTGGAAAGTCCGGTCAACTTCGAGTGCAAGCTGTCGCAGATCATCCAGCTGCAGAGCGCGGCCGGGGACAAGGTCCAGAGCTGGCTGATTCTGGGCGAGGTGGTGGCGGTGCACATCGACCGGCACTTGCTGTCCGATGGCGTTTACGACACGGCGGCGGCGCATCCGATCCTGCGTGCCGGCCGCATGGGCGACTATGCCGAGATCCGGCCGGACGTCATGTTCGAGATGGCGCGGCCGGCCTGATCGCTCCGGACTTGAGCGCTCAGAACGAGCAGGTGAAGAGCAGCGACTCCGACACGGATACCGGCCCCACCGCATATTGCCGCCCGCTGGCCTGATCGAGCAGCGTCACGCCAAGCTGAGCGATCTGAGTGCCAGCATCCCCCACTTCCACGTCACCCGGCTGCACCGGCTTGCCCAGCAGGTCCGCGTGCCGCTTGAACAGGCCGCGCACCTGCTCGAAGCCCGCTTCCGGCAGCAGCCGGCCGGACAGGCAGTTGTCGTGCGGCCACTCCAGGCGCACGCTGCCCCACAGCCTGCCCTGCGCGTCGCGCACCTGGTACAGATGATCCAGCGGCGGCATGGCATCAGACACCGTCGGCGAAAGATGAACCAGCCGCTGCTTCAGCTGCGGCCACTCCGCCGCAACGATCGAAAAGCGCAGGGAATCGCGGGCGGTGTAGTCCGCGGCCATGCGATGCGCGCGCAGCAAGCCTTCGTACTGGGCGCCGATGCGCTCCAGCGCGGCGCGCGAACGCTGGTTGCGGGCATCGGTGTGGAAACAGACCCGCAGCACCTGCCAGGTTTCGAAGGCATGCGTCAGCAGCAACAGCTTGGCCTCGGTGTTGGCGGCTGTGCGAATCGCCGAGTGGCCCAGCCAGGTGTGGCCGATCTCGCAGGCATCGGGAGCCTGCCGTCCATGCCGCGCATGGCCCGGCGGCCACGACCAGCGCTCCACATTCCAGAAACGGGTGGACCCGATCACCGCGCCGTCATCGACGCGGACAATGGCGAATGGAGCCGCGGTGCCGGCTTCCCGCCAGCTCAGGGCCGTGTCGACGTAAGCCGTGAACTCCGCCTTGCCATGCGGCACCGCACTCCACTGATAAAGAGAACGGTCCCCCGCCGCCGCGGCGACCAGGCCATCGATGTGGCGGTGCTGCAGCGGTTCGAGACGCACCTGCCTGCCCGGCAGTACCTGAGCTTCGGTTTGCATGGGCGGCAGTATGAAATGAGCGCCCGGGCTGCCGCAATGGCGCGCTGGAAAATCCCGCCGCGGTCAGGCCCCCGGGCACGCCGCCCCCGTCCCTGCCGCCCGGCCGGCAACAGGGACAGCGCTTTGCCCGCTTACGCCTGTCACGCTCCCGCGATCAATGCGGCCCGTCGTGATCGTCGTGATGCCTTTGTTCCTCATCCCGACGGCGCTGTTCTTCATCGCGGCGCCTGCGGTCGTCGTCATGGCCTCCCAGCTCAAGCGTCACTCCCGGCTGTTGCTCGACGACCACGGGCCGCTCGACCACGGTGGTTGTTGCCGGCGCCGCGGGCGGGGGCGGCGGCGCGTTGCAATTGGCCAGCAGAAAAATGGCTGGAAGGCAGGCGAGCTTGAGCGCGGTATAAGCCTTCGAATTGAGGGCCGTCGCGCGGCCCGAGGTCTTGTCCATGACGATTCTCCAAAGCGGATTGGCGTGGCTGATGCAGCGCACAGGCAAGCCAGAGAAGCGCCGGCCCGCGCAATGGCGCACGCTGCGCAACGCGGAAGAACGCCTATCCCTGGCACTGATCAGACATCGTCAATCGGCGAAAGTGCCGGCGCGGGGCGCAACCGCAACGCATCGGACATCAGCGCCTGGGCCGCCCCCGCATCCGGCTATCCCGGCAGCTCTCCCGATCCATCGAGCAGCCCCGCATCATCGTTGCGCGCCGAATTGACCCGCTTGCTCACCGGCCAGGCGCTGAACAGTTCCAGGGTGCTGGCCTGGAGCAGCGCCGCCACCTGCTGCGCATCGCGCAGCGCCGGATCGATCCAGCCGCGCCATGCCGCCGGCGCCAGCACCACCGGCATCCGCTCATGCAGATGCGCAATGGATTCCGCCGCGGCGGTAGTGAGGATGGCGTAGCTCAGCCGCTCCTCTCCCAGCGGCGACACCCAGCGCGACCACAGCCCCGCGAACATGAAGCCGCGGCTGCCGTCGCCGCCGGTGATGGCGTGCGGCACCTTCATCCCCTGCTCCTGCCGCCACTCGTACCAGTGCGTGGCGGGGATCAGGCAGCGCTGGAACCTCCAGGCATCGCGCCACATCGGCTTGGCCGCCGCTTCCTCCACCCGCGCATTGATCGAGAAAGTCGGCGGCGCGGCATTCTTCCACCAATGCGGAATGAAACCCCAGCGCGCCTCCACCACCCCCGGCCCGCCCGTGCCGCGGTCATGGATGACGATCGGTACGGTGGCGCTGGGAGCGATGTTGTAGCGCGCTTTCGTCGCCTTCAGCGCTGCGGCCACAGGCTCGCCCAGGAGCGCCGCAACGGACGCCCAGCCAGCGGGATCGGGAACATAGGCGTAGCGGCCGCACATCGGCGGAGCATAGCCCGGCGGGAGCGTCCTGCGCCGGATGCACAAGCAGAACTGAAGTCACGCACGGGACATGAAACGCGCGGAAAATGGCTCCCAAACAGCGGAAGTCGAGCGGAATTCTCCGGGCAGATGAACCAGTCGTCATATCTGCGGCACATACGGGGGGGGGTGACACCAGCCTGCCGCGTTCAGCTAAGGTAAAGCTGGAGAGGCGCATCATTTTGTTTCATCTTTCGGTACGCTTCTGTTCGGCTGCGCGGATAATACGGCAGCGGTAGCGTGGATTAATTCATCGAAAAAAGCGGCGCGGGAGCGGTCACGGCGACCACGGAAGTTGCCGGGCTTTGGGGCTGCATCGATGCTTGGCTTGGGCTTTGCTTGGGGTTAAAGAAATGCAGAAGAAAATCTTGTCAGCCGCGCTTGCCGGCGGATTGCTTGTCGTGCTCAGCGCCTGCGGCTCCGGCAGTTCCGGATCGGCCTCCGATCCGTCCTCGCCCTCGAGCAGCTCGGGAGCGAGCTCCAGCGGCAGTTCGAGCGGCAGCACTTCCGGACGGGTCTTTTCCGGCTCCGCGCCGCCCAGCACGCTGACCCTGCCCGCCGGATCGCAGGGCTTTGTCCGCACCGTCGACGGCCGGCAGGTTCTGTACGTGGTGCCCGACCCCGCGCCGACCACGCCGGGCCCGTTGATGATCATGCTGGACTACCTGGCCGGCAATCCCACCTTCATGGCCGACCTGGTGCTGGCCGGGCAGCATGCCGCCCAGGGCGAGGTGCTGGCCTTCCCGGCGCACCAAGGCCTGACCTGGAACAACGGCGTCTATGCCGCCGAGATCTTCAGCAATCCGCAGACCGACGTCGTCTTCCTCACCGACGTGATCAACGATGCCACCACCAATCTGCCGGTGGACGCGGGCAAGATCTCGATGACCGGCTTTTCCGAAGGCGGCTTCATGGCCGACCTGTTCGCCTGCGACCAGCCCGGCCTGCTGGTCGGCTTCGGCATGGTGGGCGCGTCGCAGGTGAGTACCACCACCTGCGAAAGCGGCGCGCCGCTGAAGATGATCCAGTTTTCCGGCACCAAGGACAAGGAAGTGCCCTACGGCGGCTTCGCCACCGTGGACTCCGCCGCCACCGCGGTATCGATCTGGGAAACCATCGACGGCTGCAGCGGCACCGAAGTCGACACCACCCTGCCGGTGGTGGTCAACGACGGCACCAGCGTGGTCCAGCACCAGATCCCCGGATGCAACGCGGTCCTGTATCAGATCGTCAACGGCGGCCACGACTGGCCGGATGGTGAGGTCACGCCGTCCACCACCCTGCTCGGCACGACGACTCAAAACATCGACGCCACCCAGGTACAATGGGAGTTCTTCACCGGCTCCTGAGTCCTGACCCGACCCGGCCGGTGACGGAAGCCGGCACGCCCTGTTGAAAGCTCGCCGCGGCCTGAACATTCAGCCGCGCCGGCTGTCCTAGTGGTGCCCCAAACCCGCTGTTTTGACCATACCCGAACGACGTATGCATACGCGCGCGCTCCTCATCGGCACCCTGGCCGGCCTTTTCGCGGCTGGCTGCAGCAACTCTTCGTCGCAGGATCAGACCGGCAACGGCTCCAGCAGCGGCGGCAGTTCCAGCAGTTCCAGCTCCAGCAGCAGCGGCGGCTCCAGCAGCAGCTCCGGCAGTTCCAGCGGCGGGTCGAGCGGCGGCGGCTCCACCGCAAACCTCACATTCCAGGTGGGATGCAACTGGTTCCCCGCCTTCAACGCGCAGAACAACAACTCGGTCTTCCCGGAAACCAGCGCCAGCTACTGGATCGCCGTGGGGCCGAGCAGTCCGACGTCGGACATGCAGCTGAACATCGCCGGCAACTACCTCGACGCCCGCTACTTCTCGCTCCATGTTTACGATGGAACCGGCGAGGCCGAGGATCACCTGCCCGACTACCAGATCGTGCCGGACGCCGGCAGCCAGAACACCTTCAGTGCTGCGACCCAGCGCAGCGGCGCAGCACCTGGCGGCAGCTACAGCGCCCATCTGGTGTTCGGCGCCGCGCCGGCCATCCGCGCCACCAACACGCTGTATCGCGGCACCAATCCGATCCTCAGCAGCACCCTCAAGCAGCGCACCTATCTGCTGCTGCGCGTCTATGTGCCGGCCGACGGCGCAGGCGCGGACGGCGGCTACAACCTGCCGCAACTGGTCCTGCATAGCGCCAGCGGCGACGTGCCCCTGTCGCAGACGCCGGACAGTGCCAATTGCCAGGCGCTGTACAACGGCTATGTGCAGAGCAGCAGCACCCATCCGACCCTGGTTCCGGCCACGCCGCAGAACCCGCCCGCGTTCCAGTCCTATCGCGGCAACATATTGAGCAAGGGTGTGTTCCGCAACGACGACATCGCCTATGTGTTCGCCACCACCACGCTGAACGACGGCCAGGTGCAACTGGTGCGCGGCCAGGCCCCCAGCTTTACCGATCAATCCGGCGGGCCGGTCGCGCCGCAACTGCGTTACTGGTCGATCTGCCAGAACGACTACAACACCGAAACGGTTTCGGCCTGCCTCACCGACCGCGACGCCGTGCTCGACAGCAGCGGCTACTACACCGTGGTGATCTCCGATCCGGCGACACGGCCCGCCAACGCCACCACCGCCAACGGCTTCAACTTCCTGCCCTACGGCACCGACGCCGACCCTGGCGCCATCATCCTGCGCAACATGCTGCCCAATGCGGACTTCACGCAGGCGGCGCAGAACGTGCCAGCGGGCGGCAGCCCCGCCAGCAGCATGGGCAACTACGCACCAGTGGGCACTTATTGCAGCCAGGCGGTGTTCGAGGCGGCGATGGGCCAGACGCCGGCGGCGGTATTCAGCGCCTGCCAGGCGGCATCGGGCCTGCTTCCCTAGGGCCGCGCGCGGGGGCGCCTTCGGTCGCCCCGCAAGCCCCGTTCAGCGGCCGCCGTGCGGTGCGGCCCGCGCGCGCTGGCAGCGTGCGCCATGACGCAAACCGCAGCCCCGGCGCGAATGACCGGCAAACATAAAGGCAGCGGTGCGTGATCGGTCAGGGAAGGAACCGAAACGGGGGGCTGAAGTGCCTGATAGCGGAACCGGATTTCCAGCCGTGCTGTATTGCTGGGCCGCGGCGCTGTTGCTGCCGCTCGCGCTGAGCCAGTTGTGGAAGTTCGAACTGGCGCGGCCGCGCAACATCATTGCCGTGGCGCTGCTGGCCTGCGGCTGGCGGCTGAGCGGGCCGATCATCGAATCCCTGATGCAGCTCCAGGCCAGGCTTCAGGGCCTGCCCCTGGCGGCGTCTTTTTTGAGGACATTGCAGGGCGCACTTTCCTCCTGAGGCCGTTCACGGGCCGCAGCGCCCATTCCGGCACTGCGCCCACCGGTTCGTCCCAAATTCCTTGCCGCGCCTGGGGTGTCGCGGAACAGTGAGCCGCGCCGCCGTCCATGCGGCGATCAGGAGCCCGCAATGACCCTCACCCTGTTGTACGCCGGCGCGCTGGCGATCTGGTTTGTCGTGCTCAGCCTCAAGGTGGTGCTGGCCCGCGTCGGCCCCGGCAACCCGAACCTGGGCGATGGCGGAGATCCCAAGGTGCTGCGCCTGATGCGCGGCCACGCCAACTTCGCCGAATACGTGCCGCTGATCCTGCTGCTGATGGCCCTGCTGGAATCGGGAGGCCTGCCGAAATGGGCCTTGCACGGTTTGGGCGCGACGCTGCTGCTGGGGCGCCTGCTGCACGGTTATGCACTCTCCTTCACCCAGGGATGGGTGTTCGGGCGTTCCGCCGGCATCGCGCTGACCCTGCTGCCGTTGCTGATCGGCGGCGGGCTGTGCCTGTGGCGGGGTGTGCAGGGTTTGTAGTGATGCGGCCTGGAGCTGACTGCGGACTTCCCGCAGTGTAAGGATATTTTACAATTCCTTACTATTCGCATAAAGTAAGATTCGTTCTCACCATGAAGAATTCCATGCTGGTTACCGTGACTGACAAAGGCCAATTGACTGTGCCGAAGGCGCTGCGGGATCAATTCGGCATCGAGCCCGGCTCGAAGCTGGACTTCGAGGCGCAGCCGGACGGCACCCTGCGCGTGAGAGTGCTGACGCGGGGCGCGGGCAGCCTGTTCGGTCTGCTGCACCAGCCCGGCGCGAAGGCCAGGACGGTGCGGGAAATGGATGCGGGGATCGCGGAGGCGGCGGCGGCCCGCAGCAAGCGCATCAAGTCATAAATGATCGCGCTGGACACCAATGTCCTGGTGCGCCTGCTGACGCGGGACGACCACAGGCAGGCCGAGAAAGTCCGCGTATTGTTCGAAAGCCATGCCGACAAGGACGACGAATTCTTCGTTTCCGATATAGTGCTGGCGGAGCTGGCGAGGACGCTGGAACGTGCCTACGATTTCGACCGGGCGGCGATCGGCCGGACCTTCAAGGCGCTGGTCGAGAACGCCACGCTGGGATTTGAATCCCGCAACGTCCTGCGATTGGCGCAGATGATTTTCGACAGCAGCAAGGCCGGATTCGCCGACTGTCTGATCGTCGCCAAGGCACAGGCCCATGGGTGTACTTCGCTGGTGACATTCGACAAGGCACTGCGGCCCCTGCCGAATGTTGAGCTGCTGTAACAAAGGCAAGCCAGGCCCATGCGGGCGTGTCACCAGCCGCATCGCCGGTGATGCAAAGCGCCTACAGCCGATGCGGCAGCGCGCCGCGGATCTCGCTGAGCGGGCGCCGCGTCAGATCGGTGGCCAGCTCCTGCGCCACCAGCTTGTGCGTGGCGGGGTCGAGGTTGCTGCGCAGCAATCCCAGAAAGCGCGGCGCCGCCAGCAGGTAGATCCGTCCCAGCTCCCCGGAGCGTTGCGCCGCGCCGAGGCGATGGCACAGGTCCTTGGCGAAGGATTCGGCGATGTGCTCGCCGTGGGTCTCGCGCGGCTCGAAGGCGTGGCCGACTCCGCCGACGCCCTGGGTGACATGGCCGCGGCGATCCGACAGCGCATCGTGATCCTGCACGCGCGCATCCGGATTGAGCAGGTCGAGCAGTTCCACCAGCTGGCCGTCGTCCGGCGATACCGAAAAGATGCGCGCGCGCCCGGCATCGGCGGCGATCACCCAGATGGCGTGCGCGGGCTCGGTCAGGTGCGGCTTGGGCGTGTATTGATGGGGCATGGGAATCTCTGGTGAGGGCGAGCGCCGGATGGCGCCGCTGAAAATGGGCTCGGGCCCTGGTGGCTTTGCCCCGCGCCGAGCGGCGGCAGGGACTGTCGAAGGCGTACGCGGCGCCGAGCCAGGTGCGGAGGCTTGAGGCGGGCGCCGCAGCCGGACCAGACCATACACCGCTAGCTCGCCGTCACATTGGGCAACAGGCGGTCGAATTCCCGTTTGACCACGGAATAACATTCGCAGGCCGCCTGTTCCAGCCGCGGCCGGTCGAGCACGGTCATGGTTCCGTGGTCGTAGCTGATCAATCCCGCCGCTTGCAGGGTGCCCGCCGCGTCGGTAACGCCGTCGCGGCGCACGCCCAGCATGTTGGCGATCAATCCCTGGGTCATCATCAGCTTGTTGTCCGGCAGCCGATCGAGTCCAAGCAGGAGCCAGCGGCACAACTGCTGCGGGATCGAATGATGCTTGTTGCAGGCCGCGGTCTGCGTGGTCTGCGTCAGCAGGGCTTGGATATAGCGCAGCAGCAGATGCTGCAAGGCAGCCGAGCGGTTGAACTCCCGCACCAGGATGGCGGCCTCCAGGCGGAAAGCATGGCCATCGCTCTGCACCACCGCCCTGCCCGTGGTGGCGCCTCCCCCCATGAACACCGAGATGCCGACGACGCCCTCGTTTCCCACCATCGCCGTTTCGGACGAATCGCCGTCGCGCATCACGTACAGCAGCGAGATGATGCAGTCGATGGGAAAGTAAGCGTATTGCGGGATATCGCCGGCCTCGAACACCACCTGGCCGAGCTTCATCGGCACTACTTCCAGGTGAGGAGACAAATGCCTGTGCTCGGTATCCGGCAGGCAGGCCAGGAGATGATTCTTCTGTGTCTGGAAGGACAAGTGTGTGCACTCCTCGTTCAGGGTGGAGTGCCGGCATGGTGAGGGCGGCGGTAGACACAATCCCGCCGATTCCATTGATACAGCAGAGGAAGGGTTCGCTCTGTGCGATCCCGTACCCTTGCAGGCGCGGTGCGGGATGCGGCGATGCCTCAGTCGCGGGCTATGTACGCTGACAGACGGAAGCCGTCCCATCTCCGGCGCAACAATCGGCTCAACACAAGCGACCAGCGCGCGGATTCGGTTTCACCGAAGTCGGAACCCCTCCAGTGCCGGCGCCATCATTGACTGTCTATCAGGAGTTCACACCATGCTTGGCACCATTCTATTGATCGTCCTGGTGTTGTTCCTGGTCGGCGCCTTGCCGAGCTGGCCGCACAGCAGAAGCTGGGGCTACTACCCGAGCGGCGGACTGGGCCTGGTCGTCATCATCGTTCTGGTGCTGCTGCTGATGGGACGGATTTAGTCCATCCGCGGCCAGTCCATGCACTTGTTGAGCTGATTTCATCACCCGGCCCTGTACAAGGTCGGCGGAGAAGTCCCATGGCTACCCGTACTTTTCGCAAGTCCAGCTTCCGCATGGCCCTGGTCGCGGCCGGCCTGGCCGCCGGCCTCGGCGCTGGCGCGTACGCCGACCCCGCCGATGCACCAACGCCGCAGCCGCATAGCGACAGCGTGAGCACGGCAGTCTCCGACACGGCGATTACCGCGAAGGTGAAGGCCAGCTTCGTCGGTGACCTGCGGCTGAAGAAATCCGACATCAGCGTCACCACCGCCAACGGCATCGTCACCCTCACCGGAACAGCGTATGGACCGGACGCCAAAGCCGGCGCCGAAATACTGGCGAGCGGCGTTGAGGGGGTGAAGGATGTCGATGACAATATGCAAACCCCTACAGGGACCGGCGCCGCCCCGAGCCAGGCGGACAAGGCAACGGCGAAGACCAACCGCGTCGCCTCCGATAGCTGGATCACCACCAAGGTCAAAACCGAGATCACCGCGGACAGCCTGAGCAAGGGTTTTGAGGTGAGTGTAACCACCACGCATGGCGTCGTGGTGCTGAAGGGCGCGCTGGCCAGCCAGAGCGCCATCGACCATGTCAAAAACCTTGCCGAAAAGGTGAACGGCGTCAAAAGCGTGGATGCATCGCTGTTGACGGTTGCCAGCTCCTGAAGCCCGCCAACCAGAGTCGGCCGGCGGGAATGGCCGGCGCCAAGGGCAAGGACGATCGAAGCCGTACCGCAGGGTGCGGCTTTTTTAATGGCGCAACAGGCACTTGAGGCCCAATAAAGCCTGGTCAGGCTCTTCTCCCGATTTTGTTCGGTAGCGAACGGACACTGGGGGCGCCAAGGGCTATTTTCATGTTCCCCTGCCGGCTGTCCGCGGCGGCCGTTTGAAAGGGCTTTCGCTGCAACGGGAGCATGAAACCATGATCCGACACCATGAAGGACAGGATTCCTTTTCTGCGGAAGCGGCACCCATGCTGCTCACCTCAAGCCTGGGCCCGGCACCGCGTGCGGCGTCGCTTCAAGGCCATGCAGCCGTCCAAAGTAGTGGCCGTGGCGACCATGGCACGCCGTGGAACCATCCGTTTGCGTTCTACGCGGCGCCGCTGTCGACCGTGCTTTTAATCGTGCTTTCAGCCGTAGTCCTGTTCACGCTCATCAAGGCCGCCGCGACCCGCTTGAATTCCGGTTGGCTCGTGAAAAATGGCGGAAGCAGGTACTTCATAAAGTCCGGCAGTCACGGATACACCATCAGTCGCCGCTAGGCGCTCCACGCGCCGATCGAAGCATTTGCCGAACGCCGCATGACCATGACCAACTGCCCCTCTGTTGCGACCACCGCCCCATCCTCGCGCAACATGGGCGCGCCGGCATCGAGCCTGGGCGTAAAAAGAAATCCCGGCCTGGCCCCCGCTTTGCCGCTTCATCCCCGTTTGCGCAGCGGGACACCTGCTGGAACCTCGGACAAGGATCTCGAACACCAGCGCTGGGCCAAGGTCATGGCCCAGGACCACGCCTTGCTTCGACTGCTGGGCGAGCGCTTCGAACGGACCGAACAGCCGCGCGAGCAGGTCATGTTGCTGCGGCTGGCGCTCGATTTCCATGAAATGCACTCCGTTTTCGAGTCGGGCTGGATGCAAATCCCGGCGCTGAACCCGGCACGAGTGACATTGGACGATCTGGCAGAGCAGATCGAACGCACCGCTCCAGGCTCTGCTCTTTACCGTGCGCGCGGCCTGTTCTGGAAGAAACACCTGGTCGACCTGATGGGGCGGGAAGAGATTTGCCATCGCGAGAATACGCCGCGATGCGGACCCCTCCCCCCCTGCTCAGCGGATTTTCTGGGATGGCGCATGTCCCTCAGCTCGAAGATGAGAGCGGTCCTGAATATGGAAACTGCTGCCGGCGATGCACCCGGGATATGAAACAGGCTGGCTCAACGGCAATCGGGGCGGCCCCGGGTCTGAACGGACAGCGGTTCCACTAGCGCCTGCGTGTACTGCCGCACGGTGAGCGGCGGTCGGTTTGCGGCAACGTGCGTCATTACGCAGACGCGCAGCGTGAGGGAAAGCGAGGCAAGCACCATGATCCATTATCGGGCGGGCATCAAAACGATCAGGAACCGGACCAAGAAGAGGTATGTTTTGGCAATCCTGCTTGGGGTTCTGCTGGGCAGTGCTTATGCAGTGGCCGGGCCAAGACTGGAAAGGCAAACGCCAGCCTTGCCAAAGCCGACGCCGACGCAGCCGTCGCACATGACGGAATCCCCCCGCAGTGATGATGGCTGCGCCCCGCGCCCGGTAGGCGTGGTCTTTCCAATACCGAAATTCATATCCGAACACGAGGACGAAGGGAGCCTGGCCGACACCGTTGAGCCCGTCTGCACCTGGGCCATTTAATCAAATGAGCATGGAAGGAATCACCACATGACCGCCGAAAAATTCGTTCGCAGGAGCCAGATCATTGCCAGGCATCTCTCCGAGATCGCCATTCACAGCGAGCAGGTGGCACTGGATGGCGTGCTGCAACCGCTGAACCCGCTGTTTCGCGAGGTGGTCAGCGCGCAGGAACGCCTGCTCAATGCGGCGGAACGCTTGCTGGAAAATCTGCCCGGCCGGACAGTCGGATGAGGGCAGCGGCGTAGCAGAGCCATCCGCCTGATACCGCTGCGGTCCCTCCCGTCCCGGCACCCCGGGCGCCGTTCGTCAGGCAGCCGGTCCAGGCTTGTGCATTCAGCGGCAATTCAGCTACGCCGGCGCAGTATCGCTCCACCACTCAGGAGCTACACCATGAAACGCACACTGATTTTCGCCGCCTTGACCGCCGCTGCGCTGACCCTCCCGGCCGCCGCATTCGCCGGCCCGCTGCACCTTGGCATCGGCGTCAATCTGGGCGGCCCGGACTACTACGAGCCGGCCCCGGTCGAGTACGCGCCGGTGGTGGTGGCGCCGCCGCAGGTGGTGTATCAGCAGCCCACCGTGGTGTACGAGACCCCGGCGCCGGTGTACTACGCGCCCGCCCCCGTCTACAGCTACTACCCGCGCTGCTGGTGGGACAACGGCTACCGCGTCTGCCGCTAAGCCGGTTGGGGTAAAACCTTCAGGATAACGGGCGCCGACAGGCGCCCGTTGTTCGTGGGAGCCAACCCACCCTGCCGTGCTTATTGGATAATCGGCACTTCCCGTTCAGGGATTCCGAGACTTCAATGAGCGCGCCAGCAGCGGACAGCGGCAAAGCGGAACCGACCCTCGCTTCGGTTCATGCGCAGAAGGACCAACCGGTTCGCAACAAGCCGGGGAAGGAAAGAGTGATCCTGTCCTGGAGCGGCGGCAAGGACAGCAGCATGGCGGCCTACCACTTGCTGGCCTCGCAGAAGTACGAGATCGCGGCACTGCTGACCACGGTGACCGAGGAATACGAGCGCATCAGCATGCACGGCGTGCGGCGCGAGCTGCTGTTGGCGCAGGCCGAATCTCTCGGCATCCCGCTGCACCCGGTGATGATTCCCAAGGACTGCTCCAACGAGATCTACGAGACCCGCATGCGCGCAGCCCTCGATCACTTCAAGGCGCAGGGCATCGTCAAGGTCGCCTTCGGCGACCTGTTTCTGGAAGACCTGAAACAGTATCGCGACGAGCGCCTGGCGCAGGCCGGAATGAGCGGCCTCTACCCGATCTGGATGCGCGACACCGATGAGCTGATACGGACTTTCATCGGCCTGGGATTCAAGGCGATCCTGGCCTGCGTCGACACGCAAGCCATCGATGCCTCGTTCGCCGGCCGGGAAATCGATCATGCACTGCTGCGCGATCTGCCGGAGAGCGCCGACCCTTGCGGCGAGAACGGCGAATATCACTCTTTCGTCTACGCCGGGCCGATCTTCAGCAAGGCCATCGCCTGCACGGCTGGGGAACGGGTGATGCGGACGCCGCGGTTCAATTATTGCGATATCGTGCCGGCTTGAGTGCATGCAGCTTTTGTAGGGCGGAATGCGCTACGCTTATTCCGCCCTACGTTTGCTAATCCGCCCTACCACTGTATCGAGCGCGAAATTCATTTGCGACCCGCAAGAGATCGTTGCGATTGCAGTCGAGAAGGCCCGCATTTATACGAACTGGTGAGCCGAATAAGGCAGCGCTCAGCGAATTCATCAGCCGATAGATAGCGCCGCCCCGGGCAAGATAGGATTCCGGCCGCTTCACGTTCACAACTAGCTGATAGTCGTGTCCGTAGCGAGTAAGGGAAAGACCGCTGACGTCGTTCCATCGAACGATGCCCCCCGAGCCAATCTTGTCATTTATCGCCAAGCCCTGTTCGTTGAGGACAAGGCCGGGACTCGCATCCACTAAAAGTCTGAATCCGAAATAGAGCATGCAAACAGAAAATAGAGCGACGAAGCCCCCAAAGACGGGATACGGACTTGAGCGCCACATACCCAAGCCAGCAACGAGAACGACTAGGCCAACAACGACACGGAATATCACACTGCCCTTTGCGAGTGAAATTTCCACGGCCTGCGTATTTGGAGACGCAACGTCCATATGTGCCTAATAGCCGATAGACGGACGCTGGCGTCCGTCTATGCACCTTGGCAATTCAGCGCGCTTATCCATCCAAACCCCCGATTCCCTTATTGCTGGATGGTACCGGGCCGTCTTATGCGCCACAAGAAAAACCGGACCAGGCTTGGTCCGCAGGCGTGCCTTGCCCCGCTTAGATCGAAATTTCCCTGCCCAACTCCACCACCGAATCCGTCGGCAATCTGAAGTAGTCGCTGACGTGCACGCTATTGCGCTGCAGGTAGGCGTACATGTTTTCCACCACGCGCGGCAGGCCCTGGCCGTCGCTGCGCCGGACCACGGTTTCGTGGCCGACGTAGTAGGTGACGTCGTCCAGCTTGAGCTTGCAGCCGAGGCCGTTGGCCTGGCGCAGGAGGGACGGCACGTCCGGCCGCTCCATGAAGCCGAGGCGGGCGGTGGCGCGCCACATTCCGGGCGCCACTTCATCCACCTTCAAGACATCGTGGCGTACCCAGGGCACGGCTTCGACGATGGAGGTGAGGATCAGCACGCGCTCGTGCAGGGCGCGGTTCTGCTTGATGTGCCACACCAGCACCGGCGGCGCATCCTTCTGCGTGCGGGTGAGGAACACCGCGGTGCCGGGCACGCGGGCGACCTTCTGATCGGTGATCTGCTTGAGCAGGTCGCCGATCGGCATCAGGTGCTCGAGGAAGCGCGCCGTCACGGCCTGGGTGCCGGAATGCCAGACCCACATCACGCCATAGACCAGCGAGGCGAGCACCAGGGGCACGTAGCCGCCGGCGGCGATCTTCATGAAGTTGGCGGCGACGAAGCCGGCGTCCACCACCATGAAAGCGCCGGCCACCGCGCCGGCCGCCCACACGCTCCAGCCCCAGATTTCGCGCATGGCGATGAACAGCAGGGCCGAGGTCATCAGCATGGTGGCGGAGACGGCGATGCCGTAGGCGGCGGCGAGATTGTCGGACTTGCCGAAGCCCAGGGTCAGGCCCAGGGTCACCAGCATCAGCAGCCAGTTGACCGGACCGACGTAGATCTGGCCATAGCCGGCCTGGGAGGTCTGGGTGATGGGCAGGCGCGGCATCCAGCCGAGCTGGATGGCCTGGCGCGTCATCGAGAAGGCGCCGGTGATGATGGACTGGCTGGCGATGATGGTGGCGATGGTGGCGAGAATCACCATCGGCAGCAGCGTCACCGGCGGGCACAGGCGGAAGAAGATGTTGTCCCCGGTGGGCGCGCCGCTGAGCACCAGCGCGCCCTGCCCGGCATAGTTCAGCACCAGGGCCGGGAACACCAGGAAGCTCCAGGTGAGGCGGATCGGCTTGGCGCCGAAGTGGCCCATGTCCGCATACAGCGCCTCGGCCCCGGTGACGCAGAGGAACACGCCGCCCAGCACCAGGAAGCTGGTGAAGCCGCCGGAGAACAGATACTCGACACCATGGCGCGGATCGATGGCCCACAGCACGGCGGGATGCTGGGCGATGCCCCACACGCCGAGCGCGGCGATCAGCACGAACCACAGCGCCATGATCGGCCCGAAGGCCTTGCCGATCTTGGCCGTGCCCATCGGCTGGATGGCGAACAGGCCGATCAGCACCGCCACGGCGGCGGGCAGTACGTAAGGCTTGAACGCGGGCGCGACGATGTTCAGGCCCTCCAGCGCCGACAGCACCGAGATGGCCGGGGTGATGGCGCCGTCGCCGTAGATCAGCGCGGCGCCGAGCAGGCCCACCGCGACGATGGCGGGACGGCCGCGGCCCTTGGCGCCGAGCAGGGACATCAGGGCGAGGATGCCGCCTTCGCCGTCGTTGTCGATGCGCATGGCGAAGGTCACGTACTTGATCGAGGTGACGATGATCAGCGTCCAGATCACCAGCGACAGCGAGCCCAGCACGGTGAAGGCATCGGGATGGTCGCCGGCGAGATTCAACACCGTCTTCAGCGTATACAGCGGGCTGGTGCCGATATCGCCGAACACCACGCCGAGCGCGGCCAGGCTGAGCAGCGGCAGGCTGCCGCTGATCTTGGGCCGGCCACTGTCTTCAGCCACGCCTGCGGGCGACTGCGGGTTGGGCGGGGCGGGCGGCGGGGCGGTCTGGCCTTCCGTGGTCATGCGATTGCCTTGTGTAAACAGAAAAGGGACCGCCAGACACTACCGGCAGAGCGTGACAAACAATAGCGCAAATGCCGGCCCGCATTGCCGGGCAGCAGTCGACGCAGGTATTTGATGAGGTTTCGGCGGGCGTGCGCTTCAGCCCTGCCGCCGCCACCAACTCATCAGTGCGGGCACGGTCTCGCCCAGTTCAACATGCTCAAGGTGCTCGACGCCCCCGGATGTCGTAGGCGGCGTCGCGTACGGCAGATGCGTGGTCAGCTCCTCGACCAGCGCTTCGCCATCGATCGAGAAGCCGAACCAGTGCAGCGGGCGCTGGCGCAGCAGCCGCAGGCCGACCAGTGCCAGCACCAGGCAGGCGGCGACAAGGACAATCAGCCAGTTCGCTGTGGACACGATCATTTCTCTCAGGCGGCCTGGGCCAGCTTCGGCGGCGCGGGCACGATCTCGTCGAGGCGGCGCAGCAGTTCGCGGTTATCGTGCTGCCAGGGATGGAAAGCCGGGCGGAAGTAGTCGAGCCATAACGGGAAGCCGCTGCGCATCAAGCCGCCACGGCCCAGCAGAAACACACTGAGGGCGCGATAGCTGGCGAGACGCTGGCCGCGCTGCGGATGCTCCGCACTGTCCTGCTCGATCAGCACGGCGCTGAAGGCGAGGACCAGGGCGACGAAGGCCGCGCTGGTGAACAGCATCCCCAGCGAGCGCACCGCATAGGCTTCGGCCCCATCGCCCATCACCTCGCGCCACACATCGTAGGCGACGGCCTTGTGTTCGGTTTCCTCCAGCGCATGCCACAGCCAGAGATTCTTGAATGCGGGATCGGCGCCGTCGAGCATGCGCCGGTCGTCGAGCAGGCGGTCGGCGAGGATGGCGGTGAAGTGCTCCAGCGCGATGGTGGCGGAAAGCTGCCAGGACGCGGGCGCCGATTTCTGCACGGCGCCGAGCAGCTTTTCGACGAAGCGCTCCAGCGCCGCGGCCGGCAGCCCGGCATCCACCAGCAACTGGTTGTAAGCCTGGTGTTCCCGGCCGTGCATCGCTTCCTGGCCGATGAAGGCGCTGACCGCCTTGCGCAGTTCGGCGCTGCGGATGCTGCCGCGGTAGTTGCGCACGCTGCTGATGAAGAAGCGCTCCCCCACCGGGAAGAACACCGACAAGGCGTTGAAGAAGTGGCTGACCGGAACGCCGCCGCCATGCCAGTTGCGCAGCTTCCGCGGAGGAAGCTTGAATCTGTAGTCGCGTCGGACGGGCATCATTGGGGCAGCTCCTGCGAGAAAATGGTGCATTGCAGCAATAAGACCTGTCCATCTCTGCCAGGGTTCCCCCACTACACTCCGAAACGATGACGCCGTGCCAGTGCGGCACTCAAACGATTGTTTTATCGATGAATTTAGATCAGGCCTCGGGTGCTTCCGCTGCCGATTGCGGAACGTGCCATATGTTGGGCAGCGTACATAAGAAGTCATGTAAACCGGGGGTGAGCCTGCGAACCCCAAGCTACGAGCCGCGAGCCGCTTCTCTCTCGCCGAGCATCCTGGTCCAGCATTCGTCGCACCAGCTCGCGGTCGAGGGACCTGTCGGTGCATGGCGAGTGTGGCCGGGCGCGCCACAAATCTCACAGACGCCGCAAAAGCCATACGGCAGCCCCTGCTTCTCCAATACTTCGCGCCCTTCGTGCCAGAGGAAGCAGCAACAAGCCCTTCGGTGCCAATCTACTGGTTCAGGCTCAATCTTTTTCATAAGGCATGTAGGTTGGGGTAAGCCTACGAGCTGGAGCGTCTCGTTGGGTGTCAGATGGTCCACTCGACTTCTAGCTCGCCCATGACGCCTTTAGGAGTTGAAGGCTGTTCTACGGTTGCGCGAAATTTAGCGTGCGCCCGTTTCCCAGCACCAGTGATCTTTGAAATGCGATCTTTGAGGACCGCTTCCAACTCATCGTAACGCGTGTTCTGACCGCCCAAGCCGGATGCGTTGATTCAGCAACCTCACCGCGATGATATGCCCATTCCCACTTGCGCCAGATGGCCCATTTTTCTAGTGCCAGGATCAATGTGTCTCTATCGATCGGAGTGAGAACAAACGTATCGGCATAGTCATCAAGGTCGTTGTCCCATTCGCACTCGTAGTAATGCGGCTCACCGCAGTAGTCCGCAATTCCAGAGCGCGGGCCGTCATAGAAGTCACTCACGGTGTGAATGCGCTCAAAAGGCATCTTGTGACGCCCAACGCAAATTGAATCGCAGCAAGGAGCTCTCTCGGTTTGATATAACCCGGAAATCCATCGGCCAAGCCCTGATATCCCTATAGCCGCAAATATTACGCTGGATCAACTCCCCGCAAGAAACAGTGCCGGCGGCGGATCAGCGCAGCCTGGCCCTCACCGCCTTGCTTGAGCCCATGGCCTTCTTCATCGGAAACGCCACCAGATTCGGATGCTCCGGCTCGGGCGTCTGCCGCGGCGCTTGCGGCGCAGTCGCGCCGCGATAGAAGACCAGGCGATTCTTGACGATGTTGTGCTCGATGCCGAGGCCGCGGGCCTGGGCGAAGGCCAACAGGGCGTCGATCAAGGCATCGGTCTGGGCGCTTTCGTCGCGGCGGACCTTGACCACAGCTACGGGCACGGCGCCGCGGCGGCCGGCCACGGCAAGGCGCATCAGCGTGAAGAACATGGCGGCGACGCGCGCGCCGGGCTTTTTCCAGAAGCCGTCCAGCGGATTGCTGTCGATGTAGGTAATCATGGGAGGTTCGGATCGCACGGCTGGCACAGCCTCACCAGGCCACGTCGCAATGCTGCTGCATGCGGCCGATGGTTTCGGTCACTTGATCGAGACAGGGGCCGTCGCATTTGCTGTCGAACAGGGCCGCGGTCCAGTTGGCGGGCTTCCCTGGTTCCAGCGGCGCGATCTGCTTGACGCGGCAGCCGCAGCAATCGGGATGCTGCCGCTCCAGCCGTTTCAGCTGGGCGTTGAGCTCCGACTGCAGCCACACCCGCGTGACGGTGCGTTTGACGTTGTTCATCGGTCTTCCCTTTTGATTCGCCAAGCGTGTCCACTTGCGAGGCTCATGCTATCGGGGGGAAACTGAACTCAGCATGAATGAGCATTACGGCCCCGACAGTCTTGCGAAACATAGGTCATATGCCCGGCGCCGGGTGTCGACCGGCGCACAGTTCCGGGCGTGATCGCGGCTGTTTCGAGAGCCCGATCACATTGCCGCAATGAGCTGGGGACACAATCGCAGTGACGCGAACCCCGTCCGCCTTGCCGAAACGACTGAAGCAGGCGTAGCTTGGTCACAGCGCGGCGTGCCGCGCCCCCTTTGTCAATGGAATGACAGGAGCCCTCAAGCATGAGCATGAGCAAACATCCCCTCAAGGGCAGCGAGCGCAGCCCCCTGCCCGGCGCGGTGGACTCGGCCTCGTGCCATCCGGAGGAACGCCTCGAAGTCAGCGTCCATATCCGGCGCCGCGACGCGGCGGCATTCTCTGCACACATGGACAAGCTGAGAAGCGGAGGCAGGCCCGCTCCGCTCGATCGCGCCCGCTTCGCCGAACTCTATGGCGCGGCACCCGAGGACATCGCGGCGGTGCAGGCCTTTGCCGGTAAGGCCGGGCTGACGGTGGTGCAGGCCGATACGGCGCGCCGCACGGTGGTGCTGTCGGGCAGCGTCAGCCAGTTCAACCGGGCTTTCGGGGTCGAGCTGCGCAGCTTCAAACATGCCGGCGGTTCCTACCGCGGACATGCCGGCACCATCCATCTGCCGGAGTCCCTGGCGGATGTGGTCGAATCGGTGCTGGGCCTCGACAACCGGCCGCAGGCGAGGACGCATTTCCGCATCCGCCCGCGGCTGAGCGGCACGCTGCGCAAGAGCACGCAGACACCCGGCAGCTTTGCGCCGACACAACTCGCCTCGCTCTATCAATTCCCGGCCGGCAGCGGCAAGGGCGAGTGCATCGCGCTGATCGAACTCGGCGGCGGCTACAAGCCGGCCGACCTCAGCACTTATTTTTCCGGGTTGAAGCTGACGGCGCCGCAAGTGAGCGCGGTCTCGGTCGATCACGGCCAGAACAAGCCGACCGGCAGCGCCGACGGCCCCGACGGCGAAGTGATGCTCGACATCGAAGTGGCCGGCGCCATCGCGCCGCAGGCCAGCATCGTGGCGTACTTCGCGCCGAATACCGACGCGGGCTTTCTCGATGCCGTGACCACCGCCATACACGACACCACCAACAAGCCCTCGGTCATCTCGATCAGCTGGGGCGGCCCGGAATCGAGCTGGACGCAACAGGCCATGAACAGCTTCGACCAGGCCTTCCAGTCCGCCGCCGCACTCGGCATCACGGTGTGCGTGGCGGCCGGCGACGGCGGTTCCAGCGATGGCGTCAGCGGCAGCACCGCACACGTCGATTTCCCCGCGTCGAGCCCGCATGCCCTGGCTTGCGGCGGCACTTCATTGAAAGCGGCAGGCACGGCCATCAGCGGCGAAACCGTATGGAACGACGGCAGCGCGGGCGGCGCCACCGGCGGCGGCGTCAGCGGCTTCTTCGCGCTGCCGACGTGGCAGGCCCATCTTCAGGTGACCAACGCCGAGGGCGCATCCAGCGCGCTGGCGATGCGCGGCGTGCCCGATGTCGCGGGCGACGCCGATCCGCAAACCGGCTACGCGGTGCGCATCGACGGCAGCGACACGGTGATCGGCGGCACCAGCGCCGTGGCGCCGCTATGGGCCGGACTGATCGCCCGCCTCAATGCCATCAAGGGCAGCCCGCTCGGCTTCATCAATGCGAGGCTGTACCAGAACCCCGCCAGCCTCAACGACATCGTGCAGGGCAATAACGGCGCCTTCGCCGCCGCCAGCGGCTGGGATGCCTGCACCGGCCTGGGCAGCCCGGATGGAGCGAAGCTCGCCGCGGTGCTTTGAAAACAGCGATGTCCCCTCTCTCGTTTGCGGGATAGGGGACATCGCTCGATACAAGCGAATCAAAAAACGGGCTAGCGAAACTCTGAAAAATTCCAGAATGTCATTCCGGCGAAAGCCGGAATCCAGGGAATCCAGCGCTGCACTTGGGGCTCTGGACCCCGGCTTCCGCCGGGGTGACGATTAATCAGAGTTTCCCTAGCTCTTGATGAACGCCAGCAGATCCGGATTGATGATTTCCGGATGCGTCGTCGGCATGCCGTGCGGCAGGTCCTTGTAGACCTTCAGTGTGCCGTGCTTGAGCAGCTTGGCCGCCAGCGGCGCGGAGTCGGCGAAGGGCACGATCTGGTCGTCCTCGCTGTGCATCACCAGCACCGGCACGGTGATCTTCTTCAGGTCTTCGGTGAGATCGGTTTCCGAAAAGACCTTGATGCAATCGTAATGGGCCTTGGTGCCGCCCATCATGCCCTGACGCCACCAGTTGTCGATCACTCCTTGCGAGACCTTGGCACCCGGGCGGTTGAAGCCGTAGAACGGGCCGGCGGGCACATCCACGTAGAACTGCGAGCGGTTCGCCATCCCGGCGCGGAAGCCGTCAAACACCTCGACCGGCAGGCCGCCAGGGTTCTTGTCCGATTTCAGCATGACCGGTGTGATGGCGCTGATCAGGACAGCCTTGGCCACCCTGCCGTTGCCGTGCTGGGCGACGTAGCGGGCGACCTCTCCGCCGCCGGTCGAGTGGCCGACGTGGATGGCGTTCTTGAGATCGAGATGGGAGACCAGCGCGGCGGCGTCGGCGGCGTAGGTGTCCATATCGTTGCCGGTGGCGGTCTGGGTGGATCTGCCGTGGCCGCGGCGATCATGCGCGATGACGCGATAGCCGCGCTCGAGGAAGTACAGCATCTGGCCGTCCCAGTCGTCGGCGCTCAGCGGCCAGCCGTGATGGAACATGATCGGCTGGCCCGTGCCCCAGTCCTTGTAGAAGATTTCAGTGCCGTCTTTGGTCTTGATCTTGTCCATTTTGCGGATCCTCTCGAAGCGGTTGACTTGGAAGGTGCATCGGATGGCGCGGAAGCGGTGGAAGCGGCGGCGAGAACCGGTGGATGTCCCCGTTCAGATGCGAAGATGATTGCGCAGGAATGCAAGGGTGCGGGCATTCGCCTTCGCCGCGGCCTCCGCATCGTAGTGCAATCCCTGGTGGCGGGCAAAGGCGTGAGAACAGCCCGCATAGGTATGGATTTCCACGCCTGCCGGCGCCAGCGCCGCGCGGATCGCGGACTGCGCCGAGAATGAGATGTACTCGTCCAGATCGCCGAGGTGCATCAGCAGCGGGCCGCGCAGGCCGGCGCTCTCGTCGAGAAACTCCTCGGTTCTTCCGCCGTAGTAGCAGACGCCCGCCTCGACACCGCCGCGTACCGCCGTCAGATAAGTCAGCAGTCCGCCGAGGCAAAACCCCATGACGCCGACCTTGCCGGTACATCCGGCCATGATCCTGGCTTGTTCCACGCTGGTCTGTACATCGGCAACGGCCTTGTCCAGATCGAGCGCCTGGTAGAGCGCGTACGCGCGGGGCCATTCGGTCTTGTCGGATAGCTGCAGCATCGGCTCCTGTCGCCAGTAAAGATCGGGGCTGAGGGCAATGAATCCTTGCCCGGCAAGCTCGTCGCAAGTGGCGCGCAGATCCGCGTTGACGCCGAACGCCTCCTGGATGACCACCACCGCCGGAGCAGGCAATGCCTGCGGCTGCGCAAGATAGGCGTGGAAGCTGCCGTCCGACGTCGCCACCTCGATGCTGTAGCCCATATGTTCTTCCTGGAATGCGGGTATTGCCGCGCCTTGAGGCCGCGGCCTTTTCATTGACGCTCGCCCAGCATGATCTGCTCCGTTCGCCGCGGATACGGGCATTCGTGCAACAATACTTTGCATATTTGCAACGAGGCGCGGATTGCCACCACCGGAGAATCGCCCGATGAGCGACGAAGCCTTCAACTGGAACGACATCCCGATCATTCTCGAGCTCGGCCGCTCGGGCAATATGAGCGCCGCGGCGCGCACCCTGGGCGTGGAAACGTCCACCATCAGCCGCCGCCTGACCGCCGTCGAGAAGCATCTGCAGACCCGCTTGCTGATCCGCGGCAGCGCCGGCTACCAGCCGACGGAAGCCGGCCGCATCTTCCTCGGCAACGCGGAGAAGGCATACGGTCAGGTGCGGGCGATGCTTCAGGCAACGCGCTCGGAAAACGAGGGCGAGGGAGGACCGGTAACGCTGACCGCTATCAACGTGCTGTTCGATCATTGGCTGATCGGCCGGATTCCACCGCTGCTGAAGGAGCATCCACTGATTCAACTGAAGCTGATCGCCGAGAACCAGAACCTGTCGTTCACCCGCCGCGAAGCCGATTTCGCGCTGCGCCTGGCCCGGCCCACGCGCGACGCCGCCTTGCTGATGCGCAAGGTCGGAGAGCTCGGCTTCGCCGTTTACGGAGCACGCCGCTTCGCCTCCGTCCACAGAAGGGAATGGCGGCATCAGCCCTGGCTGGCATACAACGACGAACTCTCGCATCTGCCGGAAATGGAATGGCTGAGACAACTCAGCCCTTCGCTGAAGCAGCTGATCCAGGTGAGCAGCGTCACCACCCTGGTGCGCGCCTGCGAAGCGGGGATCGGCCTGGCCTTGCTGCCGTGCATACTCGGAGAAAGGAACGGCCTGATCCGCATGAGCGGCAAGCCGGAATTATGCAGGGATATCTGGCTGCTCAGGCATCGCGATGCGTCGAACATACGGCGACTGCAGATTGTCGCCGAGTGGTTGAACCAGACATTGCTGCAAGACAGCGAAATGCTGTTGGGCAAGGGAGCGTTCGAATAGCTCGGGACGATCGGCATCCGCCTGGAGATGACCGCGCGGATCGCTGCGATTCCCCTGATGCATCCGCTCGACCATGAACGGGCTCCAAAAATCGGCTTCATCAATTTAAATCCGCACCAGAGCTCCGCCAGCCTCAACGACATGGTGCGAGGCAATAATGGCACCTTCGCCGCCGCCGGCTGGGCAGCCCGGATGGAGCGAAGCTCGCCGCGGTGCTCTGAAGCTTCATGCGGCGGGCGCCGCCCGCCATCATTGGATCATTTACCGGGCGTGTTCCTCAGAAAGCCGATCAGCAACAGGGACCAGGCGACGATCAGCCCCAGTCCGGCTCCGACGTGCGCGAGTTTCACCACCAGTTCCTGCCATGCTTCGCCGCCCGTGACACCCGCCTGGCTTCCGGCTATCGGCAAGGTCTGCAGGGTTCCCCACCAGACATTGGCCACCTCGGAAAAAGCCATGGCCCAGGTCAGCCATGCCGCCGCGACCATCACCCACACGGACTTGAGACCGACAGCGTGCGGCAGCGCCAGCAAGGCGGTCGCCAGGACGATGAACAGCATGCCGTTTGTTTCAAACTGGATGTGCGCACCCAGGGCGAGCCTGGGATGCGGTGTAGCCGGAACAACCAGGCCCCATAGCAAGCCAACCAATACCAGAACCATGCCGTGAATCAGGATCTGCCGGCTTCCGCTGTGAATGCTCATGCGTGGTGTCTCCCCGGTGAATGCGTTGAGCCAGGCTATTCGGCAGTCTGGTCAGTCCCCAAGAACCTGTAACGCGACGCCGAACAATGGCTTCACACGACATCGGCCGTCTTGCGGCGTTGCTCCTTGAAAAGGCGCAAGGCGAATTGCCCCGCGGGATGCGCTCGAAATCGCTGGATGTCCTGGCGAGCCTCAAGTGGGGCCTGGTCCAGCGCGGGAAGCAGGATTCCGTATTCGGGCGGCAGCAGCACAGGCGCGGCCATGCAGGCAAAGCCGAGGTCGGCGGCGCTGAAACGCGTTCCGCACAGGTAGGGGCGGCCGTCGCTGATGCGGGCTGCCACCTCGTTAAACACCGAGGAGATGATGCGCAGGCCCTCTTCAACCTTGCCTGGGGAGATGGCGAGCCGGCGATTCAGGTAATACCGAAGCATGGGAAACAGCATCGGGGCGATGAACCGCTCCCAGGCCGGCGTTCCCTGCGCGGCGGTCTTCAATACTTCGCGCACCGGCTGCTTCATCCAATGGAAGTAGACCCAGCGCCTGGTCTCAATGCCCAAAGTTTCATCATAGTGCTCTTCGAGTGCTTCGATCTCCTTGCGCTGGTTCTCCGGATAGAGCTTGTGCGACTCAGGCAGCCGGGAATCCAGAAAATGAAGGATCGATGTCGAGTCCGCAATTGCCCCTGACGGGGTGAGCAGCACCGGCACCATGCCATGCGAGCCGTAGGGGCGCACGGCCGGATAGTGAAAAACCTGAAGATGCGCCTCTTCAAGGTAGTCGACCCCCGCATGCACCAGCCCCCATCGCGCCTTTTCGCAATAGTGACTCATGGGGATGGTGATGAGACGCATGAGGGCACAGGATGCCAAAAGGGGCCATCAATATCCATAAATAAAGAAGCCCGCACTCGGCGGGCTTCCTTTGCATCGGTCCGGCTATCGCTTAGCGGCGGTAGCCGTCATGATCGCGCCAGCCATGGTCCTCATGCCAGCGATGCTCCTGCCACTCGCGGTGGCGCCAGCCGTCGTGGTAACCATAGCCGTAGACCACGGGAGCCGGGCCGTAATACACCGGCGCCGGGGCGGCGTAGACCGGCGCGGGCGCATATCCGCCGCCCAGGTTGACGCCGACGGAGATGTCCGAGTGCGCCATTGCCGCGGTCGGGATCAGGGCGAGCAGGCCGACACCGGCGACTATTTTCAGCAGATTCCTTTTCATGACACGAACCTCCAGTTTCAACGTCGGCAAAATGGTTTGCCTACGGGAGCCAGATTAGGCGCTGGCGGTTGAATGGCGGCTGAATGGGAAGAAGTGCACCAGCCTTCAGTTGGGAACCAGCTGAAAGCCCGACGGCAGGCCGGCTTGCAGGGTCGGGCCCACCGAGTAGCGCGCTCCTCCATCGAAATTCGTGTACCAGATGGCGTTCTGCGAAGTGCTGGTGTTCAGCAGCAGCAAGTCCTTGGCGCCGTCGGCATTGAAATCGCCCATGGCCTGGATCACGGTATCGGCAGGGAGCTTTGCAAAGACCTGGCTCGACATGGGGCTCTTCTGGAACGGCGTGAAGCTGGTCATCGCCACCTCGCCGCTGGCGGGATTGACCCAAACCAGCGAGGCGTATTCCGGGCCCAGGGTCTGAACGATGCCCGCGCCCGCCACATTCCAGCTCGAATCCAGGTGCCCCTTGGTGCTGCCGTAGGCGGCGCTGTACTGGGCGGTGGAGGAATAGTACAGGCCCGACTCCGGGAAGTCCGCCGTCGTCGGCGTGGTTGCGGCGTTGAAATAGACCAGTTCGAGATTGCCGGCGGCATCCCGCAGCAGCACATCGGAATAGCCGTCGCCGTTGAAGTCGGCCACGGCGGCCACGCTCCAGCTCGAAGCCGTCGCCGGCTGGAACGTCGGCTGCGCCACCAGCGTGTCGCCATTCATCAGCAGGATTTTTCCGCTCTGCGTGGCGCTGTTCCACAGCAGGATGTCGCTATAGCCATCGCCGTTGAAATCCCCGGTGCCCGCCACCGCGCCGTCGGAGGCAAGCAGGGTATAAACCGCGCTGTACTGCGCGGCCCAGGGCATGGCGCTATTGCGGTACGGCTCGTTCCAGATGCCGACCTGGCCGGTGGCGGTGTCGGTGGACACGGCGCTGGCGTAGCCGTCCCCCGAAAAATCGCCGCTGCCCAGCATGACGAAACTGGCCGTGAGATTGGGTTGGGAAATGGGCAGCAGGGTGTACTGCGGCACCGTGGTGGGGGTCGGCAGGGTGAACAGGGGAATGACGAAGCTGGCCGGGTTTTGCTGATCCCTGAACAGAAGATCGCCGACGGTGTTGCCGGCATAGCTCATGTTGCGGTTGGCGTCGAAAGTGGTGAGCGGACTGGGCGTATCCACGCCGCCGATCACGACGTTGGTGAACGTGACGTTGGAGACCGCATGGGCCGGATCGAAGCCGCGGAAAACCGGCGCGAACTCCTGGGCATCGGTGGCCTGGATGTTGTTGAAATTGAGATTGCTGATGGAGCCGAGCTGGGTGCTGGCGCCGCCGAAGTTGCTCGGAAGCACCTGGATCTTGAACAACTGCCAACTGGCGTTTTCGATGCGGATATCGTCGAAGTTGTAGCCGCTGAGATTTCCCGGGCCGCCCTGATTGGCGGAAAACACGGCGTCGGAGGTGTCCGGGTAGCTGTATTCGGCGCGGATCACATCGGAATCCTGCACCGTGATATTGCCAAGGTTGCCGAAGTCGGCCGCGCCCATCTCGAAGGCGGCGGCATTGTTCAATTTCCACACCACGCAGTTTTTCACCAGCAGGTTGCTGGCGGTGAGCTTGATCGAGTCATCGCCGTTCTTGACGAAGCTGTTTTCGATCACGCTGCCGGTATCCTGCACGCCGGTGCTGGCCTGGAGGCCGTCGCCGTTGCCGAGCCAGTCGATGACCTTGACGTTGTCGATGGTGTTGCCGATTCCGCCGCCGCTGATCTGGACGTTGTAATAAGGCGACTGGATGAAGCTGATGCCCTCGACCACGAGATTCTGCGTGCTGCCCTTGGCGGCGACCATATCGGGACAGCCGGCCGCGGTGCCGATGCACTGCGCCTTGGGCAGGTTTTCTCCGGACAGGATGCCCCGGCCGCGGATGGCGGCATTGCTGGCCGGATTGGCGAAGGCGAGAAAGCCCTTCACGTAAGCGCCGCCGGCCAGATAGACCGTCTGGCTGGAACCGATGGTCAGCGGCGTCAGCCCCAGGTCGTAGACGCCCGGCGCGAAGTACAGCGTGTCCTGCGCCGCACCGAGTTGCGGCAGGCTGGCCCCGGACGGCACCGACAGGCCCGGCGCCACCGACAGCACATTGGAGGCCGTCGGGTCCGGCACGCCGGCCTCGATCGGATTGGCGAAGACCAGCATCGGGTTGCTCAGATCCGTGTCGTTGGCCTCGGTGCAGGGGGTCCCGGTGGTGCAGAAGTCAACCGCGAACTGGCCGGGCTGGCTGAGGGTGAAGGACACCGTGTTGCCGCTGATGGCCGGTGTGATCTGCGCATGACTGGGCAGGATGCGCGCCGAGGTGAAGGGGCTGCTGTTGCTCACCTGGACCGTGACCGAGCCGCTGAACGAAAAGGAAGTCCAGGCGGTGGATTGCTCCAGGGTGGAGGAACTGCTGATGCCGCTGGGCTGGCCATTGCTGAGGAAGCCCGGATTCTGCACCTGGTAGACAAACGAACTCGCCGCGGCGCCGTTCTGGTTGAGCTGCACGGTGTATTGCGGTGAAGGCGTGATGCCGGTGGGAGCCGGGTCGGTCTGCAGCGTCGGCGCAGTAGCGCCGGGCGACGCGCCGTTGCCGCCGCAGCCTTGCAGGACCGATAGCGCAAGGACTGAAGCGGTACTCAGCAGGATGACAATGGCCGACTTTGAAATGCTCATCGAGGCGCCTTTCAACACGGTTGATCCAGGTGCGCAGCGGGCTGCTTGCAGCGTAGCGGAATTCCCGCATCGCTCCAATAGCAGACGCCGGATTTCGTTTCTCTATCCGCTCTTTGCACTTCTTTGCGCTCCGCAGCCTGTCACCACCGCACTATTTGCCATGAGGCAGAGGGATACTCTGCGCAACGCGATCCGGGCTGGCCGGCGCGTAGCGAACATGGAGTTCACATGAGCAAGCATCTGATTGCCGCGGCAGTACTGACGGGATTCTGCGGTACGGCGCTGGCACAAGGCGGCGGCGGCAATCCCGCCTTTGCGGCGCACCGGCAGGCGGTCGAGGCGTTCTGTGCAAATCATGCGCAGGAATGCGGCGAGCTGAAACAGCTGCACCAGACGGCGCGGCAGATCTGCGAGAACAAGCAGTCGAGCGTCGGCGATTGCCAGAGCGCGCGGCAGGCGGCGCGCGCCAAGGCACAGGCGCTTGAAGCCGAAGGCTATCCGGCGCCGCCGGCCGGACGCGGCATGCGTGAGAACCAGGAAGGGCCTGGCGGCCCGCCGCCGGGCTGATGACACTCAGCCGATAACGCACCGGCCGTCGCGCCCGATCAGGATGTGATCAGGGCGCGATGCGCCGGTACTCCACCAGGCAGTCGCGCAGGGTTTCGAAGGTTTTGAATTTGCCGAGCTTGGCCCTGACGTCGCCGCGGACGTGCACCCACACCAGCTCCGCGCCCTGCGCAGTGATTTCACTGGCGAGCCGCGCAATGTCCTGGTCGGCCGAGTAGTCGATGGCGCTGATCGAGCCGGCATCGATCACCAGCCAGCGCAGCGGCGCGGAGCCGGCGGTGGCCCGATCACTGGACTGGGCGGTGGACTTGGCGATGGCGCTGGCCTGCTCCACGAAGTGGCTGGAATTGGCGTAAAACAGGTCGGCGCCGAACCAGTACACCACCAGTCCCGCCGCCGGCTGCGGCATCGGCGACTTGCCGACATCGTGAGGCAGCCAGTGGCCATCCGCATCCGGCGACAGCAGGGCGGTTTGCGGCTTGTAGCTGATGCGCACGTGATACAGCAGCGACATGCCCAGGGCCAGCACGATGCCTGGTATGACGCCGGCCGCCACCACCGTGGCGGCGGTGAGCAGGGCCAGCCAGAACTCCATGCGGTTGCGGCGGTACAGGTCGGCCATGCCGCGGCGATCAACCAGCCGGATGCCGATGATGAAGACCACCGCCGCCAGTACCGCATCGGGCAGGGCCGCGAGCGGCCCGGTCAGAAACAGCAGCACCAGGATCACCAGCAGGGCCATGGTGATGTGGGAGACCTGGCTGCGTCCGCCGGCGCTGTCGACGATGGCGGTCTTGGTCGGGCTGCCGTTGACGACAAAACTGCCGGACAGGGCCGAGGCGAGATTGGCGACGCCCAGGCCGATCAGGTCGCTGTTCTCGTCGAAGGCATCGTTGTAGCGCAGCGCATAGGCGCGCGCGGTCGCCGCGCTCTGCGCCAGGATGATGACCGCGCAGGAGAAGGACATCGACAGCAGGGCGGAAAGTCGCGCCAGCGAGACGGCCGGCAAGGCCAGAAGCGGCAGGCCCTGCGGCACCTCCCCCACCATCTGCACGCCGTATTGGTCGAGGTTCAGCATGCGGCTGGCGACGATCATGCCGATCACCGTGATGAGCGCACCCGGCCAGCGCGGCGCGATGAATTCAAAGGCCACGATCACCGCCAGCACGGTCAGGCTGATGTAGAGACAGGCCAGATTGGCGTTGCTCAAATGGCCCAGCGTGTAAGCCATTCTCATCAAGGTGGGGCCGGGCGGCTTGGCCATGCCCATCATGCCGTCGAGTTCGCCGATGGCGACCTGCACGCCCACGCCCGACAGGAAGCCGATCAGCACGGTGCGCGACAGGAAGTTGGCGAGGAAGCCAAGCTGGAAGAGGCGCGCCAGCAGGATCAGGCCGCCGGCCATCAGGGCCACCAGCGAGGTCAGACCCACATACTCGGGGCCGCCGAGCGCCGCCATGCCGGCCAGGCCCGAGGCGACGATGGCCGCCGTCGCCGAATCCGCCCCCACCACCAGATGGCGCGACGACCCCAGGATGGAAAAGGCCAGGGCCGGAAACGCCAGGGTATACAGCCCGGTGGTCAGCGGCGTGCCGATGATCTTGGTGTAGCCCATCACTTCCGGAATGCTCAGCGCCGCCAGGGTGATGCCCGCCAATACATCGCGCAGCAGGCTGGCGCGCTGAATCGGCAATACCCCTTGCAGGACAAATCCTTTCATCTGCGCTGATCTCCCCTTGGTTTGTGAGTTGGAAGCTCCCCGGCAGTTCGGCATCGTCGTCCCCGCGAAGGCGGGGACCCAGTTCGCTTCGTCTTCACGCAAAACCGGAAACTGGATTCCCGCCTGCGCGGGAATGACCGAATAAATTATTTCATGCACTCTAGCAAGCGCGTCCGCCGCGCACCAACCGCCCGCCCCGCCGATCCACGCTTGTTGGGCATGGGTCGGCCCAGTAGGATGAAAGGATCAGGCCAGCGAGTCTCAAATGGATCTTGGCGCCGAATCGCCTTCATGCGGTCGCGAATACCGGCGTGCTTTCTTCGGCTGCCAGGCATTGGTGGCGCCCTGGAAAAGACTCGCCGCATTCACCTGCACGGCCCTGCTGCTCGGCTGCGCCGCCGCGCCGGTCGATGAGTCGCCCTACGCGCTGGGCGCGGCCGCATTCAGGACGCATGACTACAAGGAAGCCGCGGCGCAGTGGTCGATCGCCGCCGACGCGGGCGATCCGCTGGCGATGAACAACCTGGGCTTCCTGCTCTCCAGCGGCCTCGGAGTGGAGAAGAACCCGCAGCGCGCCTTCGAGCTGTGGAAAGCGGCGGCGGCCGCAGGCGTGGCGGAGGCGCAGTTCTATCTGGGCTATTCCTTCGAAAACGGCGTTGGGGTGGCGCAGGATTCAGGCCTGGCCTATGCCTGGTACCAATGCGCGGCGCAAAGCGCGCAAGGCAGCGCGCATTCCGCACAGGCGCAGTTGGCGCAGGCCGATCAGCGCACCGGCCAGCGGGCGCGCGACGCCCTCGCCGTCCTTGCCGCCAGGATGAGCACCGCGGACCTGGAGCGCGGGCAGGCGCTTGCCGTGGAGTGCATCGAGAAGTATGCAGCTCCGGCGCAGGCCGCGGCCCCGGCAGAACCCTAGGATGCGGCGGCTGCGGCGCAGCGCACCCATGGCGCCCGCGCTGGCGGGGAACCAATCCGCCCCTGCCGCACTCCTAAATTCAGCAGCGGCGCAAATGGGGGAATCTCCAATCGCCGCCGCCCCGTTCAGCCCGCAGCAAGCAGAAGTGCTCTAATCTGCAAGCAACTTCCGGGATGTGCTTCCGGAAGCCATTGCCATCCACCGTCAACGCGGAATCGAGCATGACCTGCTCAAGCCGAGGAAGCACCATGAAAACCAAGCTGATTTCCCGCCTCACCCTGATGAGCCTGCTGCTGTCGGCAGCCGTGGTCTCCGGCACCGCCCTGGCGGATGAATCCGGTTATCACAGCCGCAGCGCCGGCACCGAGCAGAGCCATTTCAATGGCGGCTCGCTGCACCATACGGCCTACCATCATCATCACCGCCGTCATCACCGCCACCACAGGCACCCCCGCTAAGCCTGTGTGGTTCACGGGGCGGCCCGGCTCTGATTGAGCCGGGCCGCCCCGATTTCGTTTTAGGGTGCCGGAGCTGAAAACTCAGGCGCCCAGATAGTCCGCCTTGCTCAGCTCGACCCCGTTATGACGCAAGATGTCGTAAGCGGTGGTGACGTGAAACAGGAAGTTGGGAAGCACGAACTGCGTCAGATACGGCAGCCCTTTCTGCTCCAGCGGACCGCGCGCGGTCTTGACGGTAATCGCCCGTTCTTCGGAGGCTTCGAACTGGCCCGCCTGGAAGCTCTTGAGGTGGGCCACGGTCTTGTCGATGCGCTCCAGCAACTGCGGAAAAGTCGATTCCGTATCCTCGAACTTCGGCGGCTCCGTGCCGACCAGACGCGAGGGCGCGCTCTTCGCCATGTCCGAGGCGAGCTGGACCTGACGCGACAGCGGCAGCATGTTCGGAAACAGGCGGCTGCCGATCAGCACCGCCGGGTCGATCTTCCTGGCCTCGGCGTGCGCCATCGCCTTCACCAGGATCGCCTTGAGGTTGCCGAGATAGCGGACGAAAACCGGCACGGATGCTTCATACATTGAGATGTTCATGTTGTCTCCGAGGGTTGGGATGGCGGCGCCATCCACTTGTTATTTGCAAGTGATTGTATCAATCCACTTGCGATTTGCAAGTTGATTCCTTAGGCTGTCGCGGTGACGAAGAAACCGCCGCCCCGACGCTCCGACTGCTCCATCAGCTATGCGCTGGATTACCTCGGCGACCGCTGGACCCTGCTGGTGCTGCGGGATTTGCTGTTCGCCGGCAAGCGCCACTTCCGCGACTTCCTCACCTCGGGCGAGAACATCGCCTCCAACATCCTGACCCAGCGCCTGAAACGGCTCGAAGCCGCCGGCATGGTGACGCGCCGCCCCGATCCGGAAAGCCGGCGCAGCGTGATCTACGAGCCCACCGCCAAGGCCGCCGACCTGATCCCCGCCCTGCTGGAACTGACCCGCTGGAGCGGCAAGTACGATCCGCAGACCCGGGTCACGCCCAAGCTGGCGCGGCGGATTGCGCAGGATCGGGATGCGCTGGTGGCGGAGATCGTGGCGCGGTTGGAGGAGGCGAAGTGATGTAGGTTGGGGTGAGCCTGCGAACCCCAACGCTCTAGCCAATCCTGCTTGTTGGGGTTCGCAAGCTCACCCCAATCTACGATCTTAGATTCCGCCTTACGCGGAAGGCGGATTACGCTCCTGCGGAGCTAATCCGCCCTACGGTGCTCTTGTGAAGATTGCCTCGTTAACCGCCGTATGGCTATAAGCGTCTGGATGAGCGCAACGAGTGCGCATAGCGCCACGATAGAGGCGACGGTGACATACCAGCCATGACTAAACCCATTACGCACGAAGATTGCGCAAACAAATAAAACTTGCAGGAAAAAGAATCTCAGCGCTAGTCGGGTTCTGATCTTCATACGAATAGATTATCCCAGACACAAGGGCGGATTAGTGCAGCGTCCCACGGGGATTACCGTTGGTCATAATCCGCCTTCCGCGCACCGCGAAGCTCACCGGTCAAACGCATCCTTCGCCAACTGCAGCACCTCATTGCCGCGCCCATTGAGCACGGCTTTCATCATCCACACGCTGAAGCCCTTGGCCTGTTCCAGGTTGATCTTGGGCGGCATCACCAGTTCCAGCGGATTGGTCACCACATCCACCAGCACCGGGCCGGCATGGGTGAAGGCCTGCTTGAGGGCGGCGGGCAGTTCGGCGGGGTCTTCGACGCGGATGCCGAGGACGCCCATGGCTTCGGCCATTTTGGCGAAGTTGGGGTTCTGCAGATTGGTGCCGGTGGGCAGGAAGCCCGAGGCCTTCATTTCGATGTCGACGAAACCGAGCAGGCCGTTGTTGAAGACGATGACCTTGACCGGCAACTTGGCCTGGCTGAGGGTGATGAAGTCGCCCATCAGCATGGAGAAGCCGCCGTCGCCGGAGAGGGAGATGATCTGGCGATCCGGGAACGCGGCCTGGGCGCCGATGGCCTGGGGCATGGCGTTGGCCATGGAGCCGTGGAGGAAGGAGCCGAGCAGGCGGCGCTTGCCGTTCATGCGCAGGTAGCGCGCGGCCCATACGGTCGGCTCGCCGACATCGCAGGTGAACACGGCGTCCTCGCTGGCGGCGTCGCTTATGGCTTTGGCCAGCACCTGCGGGTGGATCGGCTTGTGGCTGGAGTCCGGCGCGGCCAGCGCATCGAGATCGGCCCGCGCCTTGCGGTAGTGCTTGAGCGCGGCTTGCAGATGGGCGTCTTCGGATTTCTGCGACAGCAGCGGCAGCAGCTCGCGCAGGGTTTCATTGACGTCGCCGATCACGCCCAGTTCGAGGCGGCAGCGCTTGCCCAGATTCTCGCCGCGGATGTCGACCTGGGCGACGCGGGCGTGCTCTGGATAGAACTGGCGATAGGGGAAATCCGTGCCGAGCATCAGCAGGGTGTCGCAGTCCATCATGGCGTAGTAGCCGGAGGCCCAGCCGATGAAGCCGGTCATGCCGACGTCATAGGGGTTGTCCCATTCGACGTGCTCCTTGCCGCGCAGGGCGTGGACCACGGGGGACTTGAGCTTCGCCGCCAGCTCCACCACCTGATCGTGCGCGCCGGCACAGCCGGCGCCGCAGAACAGGGTGACGCGCCGGCCCTCGTTGAGCAGCTTGGCCAGAGCCTGCACGTCGTCCGGCGCGGGGACCACGCGCGGCAGCCGCGGCACCGGCGCCGGCGAGGGGCGCTGCGGGCCGGCCTTGAGCAGGGCGATATCGCCGGGAATGACGATCACGGCCACGCCACGCTTGCTCACCGCCTCGCGGATCGCCGTTTCGAGAATACGCGGCAGGTGCGAAGCCTCGGACACCAGCTCGACGTAGTGGCTGCATTCCTTGAACAGCACCTGCGGATGGGTCTCCTGGAAATAGCCGGAGCCGATCTCGCTGCTGGGAATGTGCGCGGCGATCGCCACCACCGGCACGCGGCTGCGGTGGCAGTCGAACAGGCCGTTGATCAGGTGCAGGTTGCCGGGGCCGCAGCTGCCGGCACAGACCGCCAGCGAGCCGGTCAGCTCCGCCTCGGCGCCGGCGGCGAAGGCCGCCACTTCCTCGTGGCGCACCGCCAGCCACTGGATCCTGTTGCGTTGCTGCAACTCGTCGGTGATGGCGTTGAGCGAATCGCCCACCAGCCCGTAGATGCGTTTGACGCCCGCGGCTTCCAGCGTGTCGACCAGGGTTGCGGCAACGGTGCTCATGGCGAATAGGCCTCGCGATCCTTGCAGGTAGTGGACGATGCGGCATTCGCCGGAATGCGCATCGGCTGGCGCTTCGCGGGGGCGGCCGGGCGGTGCGGAAAAACGGTGCCGTCCTGGCTGTCCCGCGGCTTCATGATAACCAGAAGCCGGGGGTCGGGAGAATCTTCACGGGATTGCAATGAAAATCCTTGATGCGGGCCGATGCAGGCGGGTGTAGGGCGGGCAGGCTTCATCTGCCCACCCTACACCTGCTTTTTCTTGCCGTTACCTTGACCAAGGATGTCTTCTCTGGATGGGGCGAGGAACACCATGCAAATCGACCCAACAAGCAGAGCAATACCTTCGGACTTCCGGCCACTCAGGTGCATGAAGCCCCATTCGAAAATACCATTGAAACAAGCCAGCACCATCAGCATGAGCGTAACCATTGCCAGCACTCGGCGATATGGAGCCAATCTCGCCCTCACTCTTTGGCGCCAAACCGGCATTGCTGCGTCACTCTCATGATCGCGTATGGAGCATTCCAGGGCTTCCCTCTTCCGTTCTTCCATGCGCAGCCGTGCTCGCTCGATGTCTTGCGCCGTAGTCTTCAATCCGCGATTTGCAAGTTCTGTCTCGGCGAGTTCTTTGGCTTCCTGAACGTAGTCCTGTTCAAGAAAAGCGATTTGGATGAGTTCATCCGTGCCTTTCCCGGCATAAATTGCAGCTGCGGATTTCGAGTCGAATTGCATTGGGGCAAGAAAGCTCAGGCAGCTCAGGTAGGGCGGGAGAAGCGAAGCGTATCCCGCCTGTCGAGCCTATTCCAAATCCATACCACAGACATAATCCGAAGCACCCCAGTCATGGCTATAAACTCCGCGTGCGACGAAACGGTGAAAGCTGGAATACGGCCAATCGGCAACCCGGCCCGCATGACCGTGCTTCACCGGATTGAAGTGGATGTAGTCCACATGCCTCTCCAGATCACTCTCGTCCCGGATCGTATGCTCCCAAAAGCGTCGCTGCCAGATCCCACGTTCGCCTTTCTTGAGCCTCCGCTCCGATAGCCGCTCGCCCGGCTCGATTGCGCCCGCGAAACCTGCCTTGATGGCGTGCCAGCGAGAGGAGAAATCCGCATCGCCCGCAGGCAGCGTCCATATGCAGTGCAGATGATCCGGCAGAACCACGATTGCATCCACGCGAAACGGTCTGGCGCGGCGTACGTCGACAAAGCACTGCCGCAGCGTATCAACGCGCTCGGTCAATAGCCGGCGGCGGCGTTCCAGCAACGCGACGGTGAAGAAAAATGTGCCACCGGGAACGAATGCGCGTACATAGCGAGGCATTGCCGAAGTCTACCTCGACTGGCGGGATTCTCCCGCCCTACGCTGGCTTCATGATAACCAGAACCCGGGGCGTGAGAAAATCTTCACGGGATTGCAATGAAAATCCTTGATCCAGGCCTGACAAGGGATGCCCCGCCCACGGCCACCCCGATTCAGGCAATAATCCAGACATGAACAGGAACAGACTTGCGCGAAGGATCGTGTCGGCATCGCTGCTCGCCTGCGCCCTACCCTTGGTGCTGATGGCCTGCGCCAGCGCGCCGCCGCCGCTGACGCCGCTGCCGCAGGCACTGAGCAGCCCCTATACCGGCTATTCCAGCCCGCGTTACCGTGATCCGGCGATGTGGGTGTGCCTGCCCGGCCGCGACGGCGATGCCTGCAATCACGATCTCAGCGCCACAGAGATTCATGCCGACGGCTCCCAGATCCTGGTGCCGTTGCAGGTCGCGGCGCAGCCGGAAGTGGACTGCTTCTACGTCTACCCGACGGTGGACCTGCGCTTCGGCGCCGCCAACCACGACGATTTCAAGGACGACAAGGCCATCCTCGCCGTGGCCAATGCGCAGGCGGCGCAATTCGGGCGGGTGTGCAAGCTGTATGTGCCGTTCTACCGGCAGGTGACGATCGGCACCTACTTCCGCAATGAGAAGCGCAGGGAACAAGGCCTGGACGTCGCCTATTCCGATGTTGCCGACGCCTTCCTGCATTACATGGGCAGCTACAACCACGGCCGCCCGGTGGTGCTGATCGGGCACTCGCAGGGCGCGGAAATGGTGGTGCGGCTGCTGCAGGATTATTTCGACAAGGATCCGGCGATGCGGCAGCGCCTGCTCATCGCCATGCCCATCGGCGGCACCCTGCAGGTGCCGCTCGGCAAGACCAGCGGCACCACGTTCCTGAATCTGCCCTACTGCACGCGCGACGGCGAGCGGGGCTGCGTCATCGCCTACAACTCGTATCGTCGCGAGAGCGGCAGCTTCAAGCACATCGCGGAATCGGCGCCGGGTGACGCGATGATCTGCGTCAATCCCGCCAGCGTCGCCGACCCGGGCCGGGGCGTATACCTGCGCACCTATGTGCCGCAGCATGGCCCGTTCGGCACGGTCAAAGGCGTGAGCACGCCCTTCGTGCTGTACCGCGATCTCTACTCCGGCCGCTGCGCCGAGGATGGCGGCTACCGTTACCTGGAAATCACCCAGAGCGCCGATCCCGGCAAGCTGCGCAAGCCGCCGATGGATATCACCGGCTGGCTGTGGGGCACGCGGATGGGTACCCATATCGGCGACATGCAGTTCACCCAGGGCGACCTGATCGAGCTGATCCGGGTGCGGGCGGCGCTGCGGGACTGATCCGCGCAGGCAGCCCGCGCGGCGCGCCTTATTTGCAACCGTGCAGGTTTGCGCCGATGCAGATGCTGAATTTGCTGCGGAACACGCTCGGATCGCGCGGCAGGGGCAAGGGGCTGGCCCGGTAGATCGCCTGCGCAATCGAGTTGTCGTACACCTGATCGCCGCTGCTGGTTCTGAAGCTGACCAGCTGCACGGCGCCGGCGGAATTGATGGTCACCGCGACCGAGATGGCAAGACGCTGGTTGGTCCGGTACGGCAGCACCCACTTGCGGTTGATGGCGGCCAGCAGCTGTACCGCCCAGTCGTTGGCCGCCTTCTGGTTTTTCGGTGCCGGCTGAGCCGCGGAAAGCTTTTGCACGGCAGCGATCGGCTTCACCGGGCCCGGCGCAAGCGCTGGCTGCCTTACCGGCCTTGGCACTGGAGCCGGAACGGGAGCGGCCCGCCTCTCGGGATCCGGCGCACATCCAGACAGAACCGCAGCCGCGAACGCGGCACACAACAACAGCCTCACCGATTTCATTTTCCTAAACGTTTTCCCGAAACCGAAGAGCGCCAGCAGCAATCCAGCCAGGAATCCCAGCCCGAAAGTCACATTCACGCTCTCTCTCCCCCTGAACGCCCCCAAATCCGGCAGCTTGTTATTTTGTTGGATGGTACTAGTCCGTGTAGCCCGTCACAAGCAAGCGCCCCTGGGGGCCGCATGCCCGGCATGATCCACACCACCCTTCGGAATGGGCCGGGCTGCCGGTATGCAGCCTGCTTTTGCAAACTCCCCCAAAGCCCGACAACCCCCCGGCCTGTCGCCAGCCGGTCCGGGGAAGCCCTGTAAAGCGCGCCGCAGGCGGGTTACGCCGCCGCCTGGATCCGCCTGCGCGCTGTAGCTTCGCGGGATGCCTGCGCTACACTGGCTCGGCCAGGGCGGCCTTGCCATCGAATGCCAGACGCCAATGTAAAGGGGGAATGAGGCATGAGCATCAGTTCTTTCGAAATCATTTCCGTGCCCGTATCCGACCAGGAACGGGCCAAGCGCTTCTACCACGAGACCCTGGGCTTCGATCTGGTGCGCGAGGAGCCGATGGGGCCGGGCCAGAAGTGGATCCAGCTCGCGCCGAAAGGATGCGCCACCACCATCGCCCTGGCGGGTTGGTACGACAGCATGCGCCCGGGCGGCCTGCAGGGCGTCATGCTCAACTCCACCGACATCGACGCCGACCATGCCAGGCTGAGCAAGCTCGGGCTGGAGCTCACCGAGATCAAGCAGGAGCCCTGGGGTCGCTTCACGATGTTCAACGATCCGGACGGCAACGGCTGGGTTTTGCGGCAGCCGCCGGGGTAGACGATGCGCGCCGGGTTGAGCTTGCGGAGTCCAAGCCCATCGCTCTTCTTTTGATGTGCTGAGCGCAGCGAAGCGCATCGTTTACCGTGAAGCTGCGGGCGATTGATACGCTTCCCCCGGATCAAGTCCGGGGGAAGCACATCGATTCTTCTTTTTGCCGGACTCGCGTGTAGGGGTTCGCGAGCTCACCCAACCGACGCCGACTGCTCAGATGGCCGGAACCGAGTGATGCTCATGCAGGATCAGCCATTGGCCGTCGATCTTGCACAGCCCGACGGTCAGGCGAAAATCCAGCTTGATGGGTTTTCCGTCCTTGTCCAGTTCCTCGCACTGCATCCAGGCGGCGGCAAAGGCGACATCGGCGCCGGCAACGATGTCCATGTGCCGGATATCGAATGCCACCGGTTCGGGCTGCATGGAAAAGAACAGGTCCCAGGTCTTTTCATAGGCCTCGATTCCCTTCGATTGGAAGGGCGGCGGCACATCGAACATCAGCATGTCGGCGGAGTGGTGCGCCAGGATGCCGGCCAGATCCTTGGCGCGCACCGCCTTCGCCCAGTTCTCGATCAGCGTGCGTATCGCGGCCGCATCCGCTCCGGGACTGCTCATGGGGATCTCCATTGACCGCGTTGCGACTGAGGCATATCGGCGCCCGGCAGTACTGCGCACCGGGGGACTCCGTTCCGTGTGGATGGTAGGGGGCCGGCACATCCGCAACAAGGCAATCCGTCCCAAAGTCCCGGATCGCCGTCATACGGTGGCGTATTGAAGCGACCACGTCCGGCGGTGCCGGCCGATTCGCCGGCCTCTTGCCGAAAATCCCCGACTGTTCCGGCCCGCCTCGCCTACAATTGGCACTCGGACCAGCGAGCAATTCATGATCATCAAACCCCGCGTGCGCGGCTTCATGTGTGTCACCACCCATCCGGTCGGCTGCGAGGCCAACGTCAGGCAGCAGATCGACTACGTCAAAGGACGCGGGCCGATTGCCGGCGGGCCGAAGAAGGTGCTGGTGATCGGCGCATCGACCGGCTACGGGCTGGCCGCGCGCATCACTGCCGCGTTCGGCAGCGGCGCCGCCACCCTGGGCGTGTTCTTCGAGCGGCCCAGCACCGAGGACAAGCCCGGCACCGCCGGCTGGTACAACACCGCCGCCTTTCATAAATTCGCGGCGGCGGAAGGCCTCTATGCAAAGAGCATCAACGGCGACGGCTTCTCCGATGCGATCAAGCAGAAGACCATCGACCTGATCAAGCAGGATCTGGGCAAGGTGGACCTGGTGGTCTACAGCCTGGCCGCACCGCGCCGCACCCATCCCAAGACCGGCCAGGTGTTCAACTCCACGCTCAAGCCCATCGGCCACCCGATCACGCAGCGCGGCATCGACACCGACAAGGAAGTGGTGAAGGAAATCTCCCTTCAGCCGGCGACGCAGGAGGAGATCGACAACACCGTGGCGGTGATGGGCGGCGAGGACTGGCAGATGTGGATCGACGCCCTGCTCGAAGCCGGCGTACTGGCCGATGGCGCCAAGACCACCGCCTTCACCTACCTGGGCGAGAAGATCACCCACGACATCTACTGGAACGGCTCCATCGGCGCCGCCAAGAAGGACCTCGACCAGAAGGTGCTGGGCCTGCGCGCCAAGCTGGCCGCACACGGCGGCGGCGATGCGCGCGTCGCGGTGCTGAAAGCGGTGGTGACTCAGGCCAGCTCGGCCATCCCGGTGATGCCGCTGTACCTGTCGCTGCTGTTCAAGGTGATGAAGGAAAACGGCACGCACGAGGGCTGCATCGAGCAGCTTTACCTGCTGTTCAGCGAAAGCCTCTACGGCAAAACGCCGCGGCTGGACGAGGACGGCCGCCTGCGCACCGACTACAAGGAACTGACGCCGGAAGTCCAGGCCCGCGTGGCGCAGTTGTGGGAGCAGGTCAACAACGACAACATCCACCAGCTCACCGACTTCGCCGGCTACAAGCGCGAGTTCCTGCGCCTGTTCGGCTTCGAGATCGAAGGCGTGGATTACGAGGCGGATGTGAATCCGGCGGTGGAGATTCCGGGGCTGGTTTAGGGCAGCTCCGATAAAGTCGTCACCCCGGCGAAAGTTTAAGTAGGGCGGATTAGCGCAGCGTCCCACAGGGATTCCCGTTGGTCATAATCCGCCTTTCGCGGAAGGCGGATTACGCTCCTGCGGAGCTAATCCGCCCTACGGTTCCTGCCGAAGGGTGCCGCCGTAAATTGATCCGGCGTAATATTCTCAATCAGCGCAATATCAGGACGTTACGGTATAGCTTATTGGACTAGACCGAACGGAGAACGGTTCTCACTGCGGTTCAATCAATGTTGGGCCTCATGAAGACCATCAAGCTCAAGGCCGTCGCAGTTGGAGTCCTTATCGATATTGGGGGCTCAATAGCAGTCGGCCTCGTCTTGGGTATGGCCATCGGGGTGGTCGCTGATCTCAGTGGCGACACGTCGCCAGGGCACTTAGCCGCCTTGCGGGCCAATTTCTATCTGAAGTTTGTCGGTCTTATCGGAACCACTTTCTTTACGGGGCTTGGAGGTTACGTTGCCGCCCGTTGGTCCAGACCCAGAGGTCTCAGCAATGCTCTCGCGGTCGGCGCCGTTTCGCTGTTTCTAGGCAGCGCCTTCGCCTTGTCCGCCCCAGGAGTCACTCCCATTTGGAAGCTCGCGGCGGGGATTGTTCTTACGCTCCCGGCCGCTTTTACTGGTGGTCGTGTCGCAGAGAGACGAGCGTGAGTTCACGTAGGGCGGATTAGCGCAGCGTAATCCGCCTTCCGCGAAAGGTGGACTACGCTGCGCCAATCCGCCCGGCGGGGCCGAGCCTCAGAGTTCCATGCCGCTGATGATGCGCAGCGCGGCACCCAGTTGCTGCATGCCGTCCTCGCCCAGCGCATCGGTCAGCCGCGCATTCATCTCGTTGAGCAGCTTGCGCAGCTCGACCAGGGCTTTGGCGCCCTTGGGCGTGAGGTAGAGCGACCAGGCGCGCTCGTCGTCGGCGCTGCTTTTGCGCTCCACCAGCTTGGCTTCGAGCAGGCGCGTGACCATGCTGGTGACGGCGGACTCGCGCTGCTTCAGCGCCTGTGCGATCTCGCGCTGCGTGGCGCCCGGCTTGCCATGGATCACGAACAGCGCGCCGGCCTGCGGCATGGTGACGCCGGCGATGGCGATGCCGCGGCGATCGCCATGGGTGCGCACCCGGTGCGCGGCCAGTTGCAGCAGATGGAGTACGCGTTGCTCGGGAGCGGCCATGGATCATCATAGGGGGTGTTGACCTCGCCTCTCAATCGGCGCAATACTTCACTAGTGAAGCTTAACGGGTGAAGTGCAGGAGAAAGCCATGCCGGTTGTCGATGCCTGGTCGCAAATCATCACCGAGCGCTTCAAGCAGGCGCCCTGGCTGTCCACCCTGCGGCGCTGGACCGGCAAGGGCGACGACGGCAACTGGCCGTCCTCGCTCGACGCCACGCTGGCCGCGATGGACGAGGCCGGCGTCGATGTCTCCCTGATCTCCGCCTGGCACGGCCCGCAAGGCTCGCTGATCAGCAACGACGAGGTGGCCGCCTGCATTGACCAGGCGCCGCGGCGCTTTGCCGGACTGGCGACCGTGGACCTCACCAACCCGGTCAAGGCCGTGGCCGAGCTGCGGCGTGTGGTCGACCGGCGCCGCTTCGCCGGCGTGCGCGTGGTGCCCTGGCTGTGGGACCTGCCGCCGAACGACCGCCGCTACTACCCGATCTATGTCGCCTGCGTCGAACTGGGCGTGCCCTTCTGCACCCAGATCGGGCACACCGGCCCGCTGTGCCGCTCCGAGCCGGGACGGCCGATCCCCTACCTCGACGACGTGCTGCTGGACTTCCCGGAGCTGGTGGTGGTCGGCGGCCACGTCGGCTTTCCGTGGATCGACGAAGTGATTTCGCTGGCGCACAAGTACCCGAATTTTTATGTCGACACCTCGGCCTAGGCCCTGCACCGCCTGCCCGCCGGGCTGGTCGAGTTCATGCGCGGCGAAGGGCGCTCGCGCGTGCTGTTCGGCAGCAACTGGCCGATGCTGTCGCCGGGGCGCTGCCTGGCAAAGATCGACGCGCTGAAGCTCGATGACGAGGCGAAGGGCATGTTCCTCGGCGGCAATGCGGCGCGGATCTTCGGGCTGGCTAGCTGAGTCGCGCGGGTCAGGGGAAACGCGCGCCACAAAACCGTAGGGCGGAATAAGCCTGTCCCGAGTAGCTCGCTTTGCGAGCGTATCGAGGGGCGCAGCGCATTCCGCCGTGCCTTTGCGCGGAACCCAATGGCGGAATGCGCTGCGCTTATTCCGCCCTACTGTGCTGTCGCGGCCTCGCATAACGCACCGCGCGTCTACTGCAATCAGGTGAGTGCAATCAAAACCGATTGGTGCAAGCTCGATTGAGCGGTTGCGGCAGCGGCGGCGCCGACCGGTGTCCGACCGGATCGGTGCGGTGAGGATTCACGGATGAGCGACGAGGCGTTTTTCTGGGAAGGCGTGGACCAGGGGCGGCTGCTGGCGCAGAAGTGCGGCGACTGCGGCGTACTGCGCCATCCGCCGGTGCCGATGTGCCCGGCCTGTCAGTCGCTGCGCTGGACCGCGCAAGCGCTCAGCGGGCGCGGAAAGGTCTATGCCTGGATCGTCTCCAGGCATCCGTCGCGCCCGGACCATGCACCGCGCACGGTGGTGCTGGTGGATCTGGAGGAAGGCATCCGCCTGGTGTCGAACATGGAGGTCGCGGATCACGTCGAGATCGGCGCGCCGGTGGAGGTGGTGTTCCGGGAAATCGGCGGCATCACCTTGCCGCAGTTCCGCCCGAGCGCGGGAGCCGGCCGATGATCGCGCTCAACAAGACGGCGATCGCCGGCATCGGCCAGACCGAATTCTCCAAGCAGTCCGGGCGCAGCGAGTTGCAGCTTGCGGCGGAAGCCAGCCTGGCGGCGATCCGCGACGCCGGGCTGAAGCCCTCGGATATCGACGGCATGGTGACGTTTGCCCAGGACAGCAACGACGAGCTGCAGCTGATGCGCTGCCTCGGCATCGAAACCATGCGCTGGACCGGGCGCACGCCGTTCGGCGGCGGCGGCTCCTGCGCCACCGTGCAGGTGGCCGCCGCGGCGGTGGCGTCCGGCGCCGCGAAGCATGTGCTGATCTATCGCGCCTTCAACGAGCGCTCCGGCCAGCGCTTCGGCCAGCCCGCGCCGATCCACTACGGTGTCGGCGGCGGCGGCAATCCGGCCCGTTCCCTGCACTTCTCCTACGGCCTGGACACGCCCGCCAAGATCTACGCGCTGTGGTACCAGCCGTACATGCAGCACTACGGCGTCACCAGCGAAGACCTGGGGCGCTACGTGGTGGTGGCGCGGAAGCACGCCGCCACCAATCCAAATGCCTGGTTCTACGGCAAGCCGATCACGCTGGAGGATCATCAGCAATCGCGCTGGATCGTGGAGCCGATGCTGCGCCTGCTCGACTGCTGCCAGGAGAGCGACGGCGGCGTCGCCCTCGTCGTCACTTCGATGGAGCGGGCGCGCGATCTGCCGCAACAGCCCGCGCGTATCGCCGCCGCCACCCAGGCGCATGTGATCGACGGCCACATCATGTTCAACTACTACCGCCCGGACCTGATCCGCTTTCCGGAGGCTTACGCCTCCGCAACCGAGCTGTGGTCGCAGAGCGGCCTCGGCCCCGCCGACATGGACGCCGCCCTGATCTACGAGAACTTCTCGCCGGTGGTGCTGATGACGCTCGAAGCGCACGGCTTCTGCAAGCCCGGCGAGGCCAAGGATTTCATCAAGAGCGGCGCGATCGAAATGGGCGGCCAGTTGCCGGTCAATCCCAACGGCGGCCTGCTCGGCGAAGGCTACATCCATGGCATGAACAACATCACCGAAGCCGTGCGCCAGTTGCGCGGCAGCGCCGCCAACCAGGTCGCCGATGCGGAAAACGTGCTGGTGACGGTAGGGCGCAGCGGGTTGGTTCTTCAGAAGGCTTGATCGCCGAAGGCGGGAGCAGGTGTAGCCGCCAAGGATGTGCTGAGCGCAGCGAAGCGCATCATTCGCGTGCGTTATCGCGGTAAACGGTGCGCTTCGCTGCGCTCAGCACACCCTACGCGCTCACCATCGAAATAAGGGTGACGCCCTGATAAGTTCACGTAGGGCGGATTAGCGCCAGCGTAATCCGCCTTTCGCGGAAGGCGGATTCTGACCGGATGGAATCCCGGTGGGACGCTCCTGCGAAGATAATCCGGCCTGCGATGCTGACGTCACTACGGAAAACACCAGAACCATGGCGGCAGAGGGGCACACATGAACCGGCAGCCTCGTTGGAAGACCGCAATCGACATCCTGCTGGTGCCCATCGCCCTGTTCCGCGTCGTGGTTGCCTGCAGCGTCGATGTGGCGATGGCGTTCAAATTTCCCATGGCGCTCAACGGCTGCGCGGCGGCCTGCGCCGGCCGATGGTGTGTGCTCAACTGCAAGCTGCGCAGCTTGATGCACCTCAACTTGACGGACTATCTGGATACCGGCGTCGATCCGGTTTCGTCGGCGCTCGGCTGGCACATCCGCCTGATGACGGGGTTCTACGCTTTCTGCGTGGCTCCGTTCATGGTGGTGCTGGTGTATGCGCTGTGGAATAAAAAGGAAGCGATCCGGGTTCCGGCGATTGTGATGGGGGCGTCGATGGCGGCGCTGATGGGGGCGCTGATTGTCCGCAACGCATTCGGCACGCCGCCTTCGACGAATCTTGGCGATTTCCTGCTCTACAACATCCTGGACGTGGTGGCGCCCGTCCTTGTTCTGGTCCGCGTCATTCCCCGGCCTTTGTTTGCGCCATCCAGCGTGCGATGAGATTCACCACGGCCTGCTCGATGCCGTAGTAGCCGTGAGGCGTCAGCGAGCCGCAGGCTTTGTGCGAATGGCTGATGCCGCCGCTGAGGTATTCGACCTGCACCTTGGGCGAATGGCTCATCGCCGCCGCGATGCGCGGGGCGTCTTGCGGCGGGGCGACATTGCAGGCGTCGTCATGGTTGGCGACGACCAGGGCCGGAGCGCGGACTTCGGCGGGGCTGGCGTCGAATACGGTTTCGTGGCTGCCGCCCATGCGCGAGACCGACTCGGTGAGAATCACGCCGGCGATGTCGCCGGCTTTGGCATGTGCCGCGCCGTTCATGGCGGCGATCGAGCCCTGGCTGGTGCCCAGCAGGAATACCGGGCCGCTGGCGCGCGTATGGGCGTAGGCGACCAGGTCGGCCACCAGGGCTGCGTATTCAGGCGAGCTTCGCACGCCGCGCAGGTTGGCGTGGTCGAGCGCGTCGGGAATCAGAACCGCATAACCCAGCGCCAGCCACAGGCCGCGGGTGCGGACGACGAAGTTATTGTCATGGCGCAGGTCGCCGTCGCGCGCAATGCCGACATCGCCGGCGCCGCCCGGCAGCATCACCAGGGTGGCGAGCGGATGAGCCGGCGCCGCGTAAAGCACGCGCTGGTGATCGCCGTGGGCGAGCGGGAGGTCGAGTACCTGTTCGTCCGAAGCGGCGGCTGGAGTCTGGACGCTTTCGTTGGACATGGCATGGAGGGCGGGAGACAGGGCGAGTGCAAGCAGGCCGAGTGAGCCGACATGACGGAGCTTTCTGATCATGAGGAAGTCGGGAGGGCGGGACAGCATTGACAGCATTCCGGGAGAAAGGTGCGGGCTGCAAGAGCGGAATAAGTGCAGTGCATTCCGCCGTGCCGTCACACCGGAACCAATGGCGGAATGCGCTGCGCTTATTCCGCCCTACGGTGCTGCAAGTCCGAGGTCAGCACACCCTGCACGCTACCTTGCTTTAGCCGCAGCTTGCGCCGTGGGATTGGGCGTGGGCTCGCCGATCTTGCGCAGCGTGTTGCGATCGGTGTGGTGGAACGGCTCGGCCTGGCCTGGGATGATCAGGATGGTGTCCTGCTCGTAGGACCAGGTTCCGTCGGCATGGATCGAAACGTTGATGGTGTAGCTCAAGGTGCGGAATGCATATTCGAGAAACGGATTGGAACTGATGCCATTGGTTTCGGAGCCGCGCAGCGCTTCGAGGCGGAACGATCTGGCGTCGGCCGCGGCACGGCCGACGGCCATTGCGGTTTGGCCGCGCGGGATTGAAAGCGTCTGGATCACGGCGCCGGTGGCGGGCTCCCACAGCCAGTAGCCGACCTGATCGTGCAGGGTCTCGACGTCGTCCGGTTTGAAGATGCGCGTGTGGTAGCGCAAGCCATAGAACAGTTGCGGCCCGTTGGTCTGCGCGTCGATGGGCTGGAGTTCGATGTGTTCGACGAAGGGCTGCCGTTCCGGCCCATGGGCTTTTGGATTGATGTCGAGTCCAAGCGCGCTGGTCCAGATGCCGGCCATGCCGGTGAGCGGCCCCAGGTTGGCAAGCGTATCGGCATCCGGCTCGGGCTCCGTGTAGATGTCCCGCGGAAAATCGCTCATTGCCCCCTCCGGCGTTCAGGGCCGGCCGAAGCGCGGCGGCCGCCATGCCCCGCTCCAAGCCAGGAATCCATTGCGTAACCCCCTGATATCGCCCCGATATGGCGTCGCCTGGAAATATTATGCCGGATCAATGCCGCCCTTTCTCATTCCTGCCGGGGAAACGGATTGGGCTACAATCCTCCGCAGGTTAACGACAAAAACAGCCACGGCAGACAGGGCGCATCAGTCGCGCTGCACCGGCGGCATTCGGGGGAAGCACATCATGTCGACGTCCTATCGCTTTGCCGCGCTGGCTGGGCTGGCTCTTTCCATGCTGGCGGGCTGCAGCAGCAGCACTGTCCCGGCCGATCCGTCCGGCACCACGGCGGTGGCGGCCGCCGAATGCGGCGCCGGCTCGCTGCCGGAGACGGCCCTGCAAGGCGAGGTGCCGCTGGCGGACCGGCAGAGCGGCCGCAACCTGCAGGGCTACCGCTGCAATCTGGAGATGGTCGGTCAGTACCAGGGCACCGGGGCCAGCGTGGTCAGCCCGTCCACCGACACCTGCGCCTACATGTCGACCAGCGGCACACTGCTCGATCCGCTGCAGATCCTGGAGCCTTCGCCCGGCGCGCTGGTGGTGGACGTGTCCAACCCGGCCAAGCCGGTGCAGTCGGCCAACCTCACCGGGCCGTCGATGCTGATCGGCACCTGGGAATCGCTCAAGGTCAGCGAGCCGCGCAAACTGCTCGGCGGCGTGGCGGTCGGCCCGCTGGTCGGCGCGGCGTTCTTCGACGTGTACGACATCACGGACTGCGCCCACCCGGTGCAGACCAACGCCATCGGCGGCACCAGCCTGGAGCTGCCGGACAACGTGCTCGGCCACGAGGGCAACTGGTCGCCGGACGGCAAGACCTACTGGGCCACCGGCACCGCCGCCGGCTCGATCACCGCCATCGACGTGAGCAACCCGAAGTCGCCGCAGATCGTCTACACCGGCCTGGAAGGTTTCCCCGCCAACCACGGCGTGGAGTTCAGCGCCGACGGCAACACGCTGTATCTCGCCACCTGCCTGCCCGGCGGCGTGCAGATCCTGGACATCAGCGACATCCAGAGCCGCAAGGCCGCGCCTTCGATCCGCCAGATCGGCTCGGTGACCTGGAACCAGCTCAGCTGCGGCCAGCACGCGCTGCCGGTGAGCTGGGGCGGCAAGCCCTACCTGATCGCACCGGACGAGTTCGACTCCGAGGGCATCCACATCATCGACATCTCCGACCCGACGCAGCCGAAGATCGTCAACCAGATCCAGTTGCAGATCCAGCTGCTGAAGAACGCGGCGCTGCGCACCGCCGACACCGTGGGCGACGGCGCCTTCGGCTACGAGTCGCACTACTGCACGGTGGACACGCCCACCAATCCCACGGCGCTGGCCTGCGGCTACTTCCAGTCCGGCATCCGCGTCTTCAACGTGGTCAATCCGCTGGCGCCGCACGAGATCGCCTACTTCAATCCGCCGGCGCAGACCGGCAAGGGCCTGAGCCTGCAGCATTCGCTGCACGCCTGGATCGGCGGGCTGCTGCCGCCCATCTCGGACCTGTACACCTCCACCTCCGGCGTCAGCGTCGGCACCGGCACCATTGACCTGCGCTACGTCGGCGGCTTCGTCGCCGACCTGCCTGCGCTGCTCGCCGCCGCCGGCACCGGCCCGGTCTCCGGCAACCTCAGCGCCGACTGGTGCAGCTCGCCGCCGCGCTTCGTCGGCAACCAGCTCTGGGTCACCTGCATGGACAACGGCTTCATGGTCCTGATTTTCACCAACGGCGCCTACCCGATCCAGTGAATGCCTGGCGCCTTGCCGGCCTGGCCCTGATGCTGCTGGCCGGCGCCGGGCTGACCGCGGCCGGCTACCACTTCGCCGCGCTCGCGCATCCGGCGGCGGCCATCGCCGCGCCGGGCCCGGTGGATGTGGGCTTCACCCAGTCCATGCGCAGCCATCACGACCAGGCCGTGGTGATGACGCAGATCCTGCTCGACCACGGCTCGACCAAACTGGCCGGCCTGGCGCGCTCCATCCAGAGCGCGCAGCTGATCGAGATCGGCGAGATGAAAGGCTGGCTGCTGCTGTGGGGCAAGCCCCTGCTGCCGGCCACTTCAGCGATGGACTGGATGCTGCTCGGCCGCGCGCCGCCGGATGCAAGCCTGAGCCGCTACCTCGCCGACTGCCGCGCCGCCGGCGGCATGCCAGGCCTGGCCACGAGCGATGAACTCAACACCCTGCGCCAGCTCGACGGCGACGCGCGCGACCGCCTGTTCCTGCAACTGATGATGCGCCACCACCAGGGCGCCCTGCCCATGGCCCACTTCGCCGCGCTCAATTCCGAAACGCCTGTGGTGCGCACCCTCGCCGCGCAGATCGAGGTGCAGCAGATGGAAGAGCTGGGGGCGATGGCGATGATGGGGCGCGAGCGGTGAGGCCTTGGGTATCGGTAAACCGTAGGGCGGAATAAGCGCAGCGCATTCCGCCATTGGGTTCCGCGCATCGGCATGGCGGAATGCGCTGCGCTTATTCCGCCCTACTATGCTGCCAATTACAGCTTGTGCGCTATAGGCACAGCCTCCAGTGCAAGCTCTGGATACTCCGCCGCGATCTTTGCCGAGATCGACGAGTCCATTACGGTTATCACACGCGCTATTTCCCGCTTGATCCTGCCAAACTCGTCTGGAGACAACTCGGCTTCGAGGGCTGGCAGAAGAGCAAACAAGCCCGCACCACACTCCTCTATAACCGTCATCAAGGTCTGAACCGCCCCGGCTATCTCGGAGGCTCCAACACTTGAGAGAATGGAGCCATGACGAGAGTAACGAGGTATTCCCCCGAGGTACAGGAGCGGGCGGTCCGGATGGTATCGGAGCACGCGGCCGAATATGAATCGCAGTGGGCGGCGATCGTATCGATTGCGGCCAAGATGGGATGCACCGCCGAGACCCTACGGCGCTGGGTGCGGCAAAGCGAGCGGGACAGCGGCAAGCGCGAGGGCGCGACGACGGACGAGAAGGAGCGGATCAAGGCTCTGGAGCGTGAGGTCCGCGAGTTGCGGCAGGCCAACGAGATTCTGCGCAAGGCGTCGGCGTATTTTGCCCAGGCGGAGCTCGACCGCCCCTTGAAACGATGAAGGCCTT
>Ga0302314_10000268_pt1 | contig 93814 bp, 83 predicted proteins | sample III_Palsa_N2_3_FD_200533 | JGI IMG/M metagenome (GOLD analysis project Ga0302314, IMG submission 200533) | Peat permafrost microbial communities from Stordalen Mire near Abisko, Sweden - III_Palsa_N2_3 | ecosystem: Environmental > Terrestrial > Soil > Palsa > Peat permafrost | place: Sweden...
AGTCGTTGGAGCACCAGACGACGACATCGCGTGGCTCGCCGTCTTGCGGCGTCCAGGTGGCCAGCGGAAAATCGCCGCGATGGCGCTTGAGGTCGGCGAACACTCGGTAACGCCCCTCGCCCCGCACGTTTTCCACGGCGCTGGCGATGTGAGCCTTGTAGTCCATCAGTCCGTACACTCCGGAAGATCAGCCGCGGCTAATTGGCACGAACGGCGTCGGCTGTCATCTGGCCTGGCTAGTTAGGTGACCGCTGATCAGATCGCCAGGGGTCGGTTTGGGCGCTCCTATCCAAGGGACCGCGCGTTTGTCGACAGGTTCGGCCACCTTCGCTCCTCGATTTCCCTTTAGAGGTCAGCGAGCGCGCCGCGCATCAGTTGCAGCACGGCGGAGAAATCTCTCTGTCCATAGCCCAGATTGTTGAATAGCGCGTAGAGGGCTTCGGCCTGGGCGCCCATGGGCGTGGCCGCCCCAGCCCCCGCGGCGGCGGTCTGCGCGAGCTTGAGGTCCTTCAGCATCAGCGAAGCGAGGAAGCCGCCCTGATAGTCGCGGTTTGAAGGCGCCGTCGGCACTAGTCCGGGCCAGGGGCAATAGCTGGTCAGCGACCAGCATTGGCCGGACGAGACGCTGGCGATCTCGAAGAACCGCTCAGGCGCCAGCCCCAGCTTTTCGGCCAGCGCGAAAGCTTCCGCCACCCCTAGCATCGAGACGCCCAGCAGCATGTTGTTGCAGATCTTCGCCGACTGCCCCGCGCCGGGACCGCCAGCGCGGATCACCGCCCGGGCCATGGGGGTGAGCGCGGCCTCGACGTCGATGAAATCCTCGTCCGCACATCCGACCATGAAGGCCAGCGTGCCGCCCTCGGCGGCGGCTACCCCGCCCGAAACCGGGGCGTCGGCGAACCGGAAGCCGAGCGCCTGCACGCCCTGGGCCACTTGGCGCGCGCTCTCCACGTCGATGGTCGAGCAGTCGATGAGCAGCGAGCCCTTGCGGGCGTTGGGCGCGATGTCATCGTGATAGACGCGACGCACGTGTTCGCCAGCCGGAAGCATGGTGATTACGGCGTCCGCGTCCCTGACCGCCTCCGCGGAGGAGGCGGCGACGGTGCAGCCGGCCGTGCGCGCCTTTTCCAGGGCGGCGGCGGAGAGGTCGAACGCCCGGACTTCGGCGCCCGATTTGGCGAGGTTGGCCGCCATCCCCGCGCCCATGTTCCCCAGGCCGATAAACGCGAAATTCTTCATCGGCTTACTTCGGCTTTTGGAACCTGAATACGAATTGATCCGTGTGGCCGCGGAGGGACGGGTCGAAGACCTTCTTGGTGTGGTCGTCGGCGGGATTGCGCAGCACCTCAGTCTCGCCCTCGTAGACGAAGCCGGCGGCCGTCACCTCCTGCTTCACGACCTCCGGATCGATCCGATGCAGGGTGTTGGTGGCCGAGACGCCCGAACCGGCCGCAGCGGCGTGGTCGAGGATGACGAACAGACCGCCGGGTTTGAGCGCCTTGAACACCGCCGCGTCGAATTTGGCCATGTCCGCGGGGCCCATGAATGGGTCGTGCAGGTCATGGTAGTTCTGGCTGGTCCAGACCACGTCGACCTGAGTGGGCGTCGAGAACGTCATCACCGGCGCGACGAGTGCGACAACGTTGGGATGGGTCGGGTCAGGCGTCGAGCCGGAGGCCGGCAGTGGCTTTTTCGAGAACCCGGCCACTTCAGTGGGGATGAAGGCGTAGACCTTGCCCTTGGGCCCAACAGCCACCGAGAACAGGCGTGTGAAGTACCCGCCGCCAGGCATGAAATCGACCACCGTCTGGCCGGGCCGTATCTTGGCGAACGCCAGCATTTCGGCCGGCCTACGCTCGGCGTCCCGGCCTTTGTCGTCCGCCGTCCGCCCGGAATCGGCCACGGCGGCGGCGATATTAGCCGGTCCGGCCAGGGTCTGGGTTGCGGCCAGAGCGGCCGCGAGCGCGGCAGCGCCGACAAAAGGCCCAAGTCTCCGTATCTTCATGGCGCGCTCCCTGTTCTGGTTCAGCTGTCCTTAGACCAGGATCGGAGGCGAGTCAGCGTGGACTTGTCACGGAGGAGGCGGCGGCGCAAAGCCCGCGTCGCCCCAGGCAGTCGCAAGGAGTCCGCATGAGCTTGGCCCCCTATCCCGCCCTCCGCCTCCGGCGGCTCCGGCAGGCGGACTGGATCCGGAGGCTGGTGCGGGAATCCGTGCTCACACCGGCAGATCTGATCTGGTCGGTGGTGGTGCACGAGGAAGGCAAGAACACGCCTGTTGCGGCCCTGCCTGGCGTGGAGCGTCTCAGCATGGTGAACGTCGGCCGCGCAGCCAAGGAGGCGCGTGACCTGGGCATCCCGGCGATCGCCATCTTCCCGCACATCGACGGGGCCAGGAAGGACGCGGTCGGATCCGCCGCCGCCGATCCCGCTGGGCTGGTGGCGCGGGCCGTGAAAACCATGAAGGAAGCCGCGCCCGAAGTTGGGGTGCTGTGCGACGTGGCCCTCGATCCCTTCACCGACCACGGTCATGACGGCGTGGTTGAGAACGGCAGAATCCTCAACGACGCAACAATCGAGCGCCTCGTCGAGCAGGGTGTGATGCAGGCGCGGGCCGGCTGCGATATCCTGGCGCCCTCCGACATGATGGATGGCCGGGTGGGGGCCTTGCGGGCCGCTTTGGAGAGCGAAGGCCTCGCCGACACCATGATCATGTCCTACGCCGCCAAGTACGCATCGACTTTCTACGGGCCCTATCGGGATGCGATCGGTTCGGCGAAGCTGGGAGCCCAGGGCGCGCCGGCTGACAAGGCGACCTATCAGATGGATCCGGCCAACGGCGACGAAGCGCTGCGCGAGGTGGCGCTCGACATCGCCGAGGGGGCCGACATGGTGATGGTCAAGCCCGGCATGCCCTATCTCGATATCGTCCGCAGGGTGGTGGAGGCCTTCCACATACCCACCTTCGCTTTCCAGGTTTCCGGCGAGTACGCCATGATCCGGGCCGCCGCCGCGGCCGGCGCGATCGACGAGGAACGGGCGATTCTGGAAAGCCTTACCGCCTTCAAGCGCGCAGGCGCGGCCGGCGTTTTGACCTATTTCGCGCCGACGGCGGCGCGGCTGCTGGGGGCCTGAGGACAGATTCTCACCGCAATTCGCACGGCGCCATCTTGCGCATCGGCTCGGCGTGACCCCTAATCCTAGCTCTATGGGAGACGACTCGACGGCGCATCGGTTGGTTCAGTGACCCAGCATTTTCCAACTCGTCAGCTGCGCTTCTTCCTGACCGCGCCATCGCCATGCCCATATTTGCCCGGCCGCGAGGAGCGGAAGGTGTTCGCGCACCTGCCGATGTTGGACGGCGCCAGCGTCAACGACACCCTGACGCAGGGCGGGTTCCGGCGCTCGCAGAACATCGCCTACCGCCCGGCCTGCGAGCATTGCGCCGCCTGCGTATCAGCGCGGTTGCCCGTGGAGGATTATGCGTTCTCCCGGTCTGAACGGCGGATCCTGGCCCGCAACGACAATCTCACCCGACACCTGGTGGAGGCTGAGGCGACGCGCGAGCAGTTCGACCTCCTGCGCAGCTACCTCAACAGCCGGCATCAGGGCGGTGGGATGGCCGACATGACCTGGCCGGACTACGTGGCCATGGTCGAGGATACGGCCGTGCGCACTCACATGGTGGAGTATCGCACCCGCTCGGAAGATGGCGGCCCCGGCCGCCTCGCCGCCTGCGCGCTCGTGGACCTGCTCTCCGACGGCCTCTCGCTCGTCTACAGCTTCTTTGACCAGGAATTCGCGCGCAACAGCCCTGGATCCTTCGTGATTTTCGATCATGTGCAGGAGGCGCGACGCCTGGGCTTGCCGTATCTCTACCTGGGCTATTGGGTGCGTGGCAGCCGCAAGATGGACTACAAGGCCAAGTTCTCGCCGCTGGAGATTCTACAACCGGAGGGGTGGCGGCTGATGTCGGCGCGCGACCGCCTGTTGGACGCGATCTGACCCGGCTCATGCCTGAGCTCCCGCCCGGCGACAGCCCGCCCATCGCTCGCCTTCTGGCCGTGATGGCCGCTCTGCGGGATCCGGCGCACGGCTGCGCCTGGGATCTCGAGCAGACCTACGCCACCATTGCGCCCTACACCATCGAGGAGGCCTATGAGGTGGCCGACGCCATTGAGCGCGGCGACATGAACGACCTCAAGGAGGAGCTCGGCGATCTGCTCCTGCAGGTGGTGTTCCACTCGCGGATGGCTGAGGAGGACGGGGCCTTCGCCTTCGACGATGTGGCGAGCGCCATCGGCGACAAGATGGTGCGCAGGCACCCTCACGTCTTTGGCGATGCGATCGTCGAGTCGGCCGCCGATCAGACGCGCGCCTGGGAGGCGATGAAGACGGCCGAACGGGCCGAGAAAGGCGCTGGTTGGCTGGATGCGGTGGCCGTCACCCTGCCCGCTCTAACCCGCGCCGCCAAGCTAGCGTCCAGGGCCGCGCGGGTCGGCTTCGTCTGGCCGACCACGGAGGAGGTCCTCGCCAAGCTTCGCGAGGAGGTCGCCGAGCTGGAGGCCGAAGTCGCCGCCGGCGAGCTCGAGAAGGCCCGTGAAGAACTCGGCGACGTACTGTTCGTCTGCGCCAACATCGCCCGCGCCCTCGAAGTCGATCCGGAGGTTGCCCTGAGTGGGGCGAACGCGAAATTCGTCCGGCGTTTCGGCTACATCGAGAAGAAGTTGGCCGAGCGCGGCCGGACGCCGGATCAATCTGATCTGGCCGAGATGGACGCGCTCTGGGACGAGGCCAAGGCGGCCGAGCGGGCGGCCTGATCTACTCCGCGGCGGCGGGGAGCCCAGGGCCAGAGTGCGTTGACCGCTCACATGGAAGCCAGAGAGAGACGATCGTTCCGCCACCCGGGCGCGGGGCGCAACTAAACGATCCTCCCAGGGCCGCCGCGCGTGCTTGCATGTTCGCAAGCCCACGGCCCGTCGGTCGCTCAGCCATCGGGTCAATGCCTCGGCCGTCATCACCGACAAAGGCCAGAAGGCCAGCGACGCCGTGCCGGGCCTCCTGGCGACAGCCGATCTCAATCTCGGCGGCCCCGGCATGAGCGAGTACATTGCCGATCGCTTCCTGGAAAACCCGCAGCACATTGAGTGCGCTGGGGGCGTCGAGCCAGGGCAGCGGCGCGCAGGGCTCCATGCGCCAACGCACCTGAACACCCGCGCGCCGAAGATCGGGGGCCAGCCGGTGGCGCAGATTGCCGACCAGGGCGACGAGATCGCCCTCCACGGGCTCCAATGAGTCGACCGTGATCTTGAGGCTGAGCAGCGCCCGGCGAAGCGTCGCCGCTGACTTGCCGCCATCGCCCTCACGCTCAGCGACCGCGAGCGCCGTGACGAGGCTCGAACCCACGCCATCATGCATCTCGCGCATGAGGCGCTCGCGTTCTGACGCCACGGCTTGGGCGACCTCGAGCCCTCGGCGCTTTTCCTCGCTATTGGCCAGCTCGCGCCTGGCTTCGGAAACATGCAATTCGAGCGTCTTGTTCATGTTTTCGAGCGCCCCGAACGCCCGGATGGCGCGACGGGCGAAGAATGCGAGGAAGGCCATGGAAAGCGCGCAGCCGAGGTAGGGTTGAATGAAGAACCCCAGGCCGTCCCACCAGCCGACATAGATCACCCGGCCGATGTCATGGACCGAGGCGGCGACGGCCAGGAGCAGAATGGTTGCGAGGGCGAGATGCTCGGCCGACCGCGTTCGCAGCCACGCGGACAGGATCATTCCAATGACGAGGATGTCGCCGGCCAGCGTGGCGAGATTGATGCCGGCCTCCCTGAACGAGCCCCCCACGACCAGTCGGCCCAGGGACATGGCGGCGCCGACCAACCACAGGGCCGCAACAACGGTCCGCCATCGCGGCGGCCTCAGGAACGCGACACAGAAGCTGAGGGAGGCTGCGTTGGCGAAATAGATCGAATAGGTGGTGATCCCGTCGAACCAGTCCAGCGGGAGAGCCACGGCGTAGCCGAAGAAGTGGTAGTCGCGAATCCACCACAGGGCCCCGGACAGGGCCAGAAACAAAAGCTCGGCTTCCCCGCGGCGCGTCAGCCAGATCAGAAAGGCGCCGGCCGACAGGAAGATCATCAGGAAGTTGGCCGCTTCCGGTGCGGTGATCCGCCAGAAGAACCTCTGATCGTAGAACCCGGACAGAACGTCGGCCGAACCGATCTGGAGAGATCCGAGGCTCAGGTTGGTGATCGAGGCGACGCGCGTCTCGATCTCGTTGACGCCGGGGTGCAGCAACTCTGCCCGCAGAGGGACATAGTAGGGCCTGTTCCAAACCAGGATATTGGCTGAGGGGTTTGAAAAATTACGGAAAATCTCAACGCCGTTGACGAAGACGGTCAGGCGGTCGCGGTTTTCCTCAGTGTAGATCGCGAGGCTATCGCCCAGGTCTGATCGATTGAAACGGACGCGACCCCATACCGTACGGCCCGGCGAATCCCTCGCGGTCAGTTGCGCCTCCGACCAGGCGACGGGCGCTTTTGATCGTCGCCACCCGGCTGTGGGGGGCGTCGTCGCGTCGGAAAACACGTAGTCGAGGTCAGCGAACTTGAGGACGCGACTCGGGCCGGCGCCCTCGCTCGCGAACCGGTTGTAACTGGGCGCCTGCGCCTTCGCGCCGTTCGGGAAGCTGGCGGCGAGAATTGCGGCCTGGAGGCTAAGTACGATCCAGAATGCCCTGGAAATTCGCTTCAAAGAGCGCCTCCGCCCGGGAGTTTACCTCGAGCTTGCGGTAAATGTTTTTGACGTGCGCGCCAATCGTATTGACCGATACGCGCAAAATCTCGCCGCATTCAGAATAGGAAAATCCCCTGGCCAGCAGGTTGAGCACCTCATGTTCGCGCTCCGACAATGGCGAGACCGCCATCTTTTGAGGCGAGGCGTCCGCCGGCCGAATCTGATTGAGAAGTTGCCGGGCGATGATCGGGCTGATCGGCGACCCACCCCTCCGGATCTCTCTAATGGCTTCGATGCAGTCCTCGAGGTCTTCGTCTTTGAGCAGGTAGCCACGCGCGCCGGCGCGGATAGTGTCCAGCACCTTCGACTGATCGGCGAAGACGGTGATGACCAGGATGTCGGTTTCGCGGCCCGTATCCGCTTCCTGCCGGATGACCTGTACGCCGCTGCCGTCAGGCAGACCCAGGTCACAGAGCAGCACGTCGTAGCCGCCCGCCTCGACGAGCCCGCTTCCCCCCGCCACCGTCGCCGCGGTCCCGGTGACGATCATATCCTCGGCTCTGCCGATCGCGCCGGCCAGGCGCGCGCTCATCTCCGGATCGTCTTCGACAATAGCGACGCGGATCATTCGATCTCGACCCCCGATGCGCGACGCGGCCCACCGACGCCCGCGTTCGCGACCAGTGGTGACATGAGTGGTCAAGCTTTAGCCTCCAAGGCCGCGGCCATCCAATACCCAGTTCCGGTGATGTGCGGTCGGGTGACGGCTGGCTACCAGCACAGCATTGGACTCTGTCCTAAATCGCCAGGCCCTTCCAGGCGCCGGCAAGGGGGTAGCATTTGTGTTTTCGCGCGAGGAGCAGGCGCCCGACGTCCCTGTCGCCCGCGGCGCGCGGCCTCGCAGGCTCAGATCTCGCGGGCCTCGCCCTCGTCAGCGCCGGCGAGACAACACTGCCGATCCGCAACCTCGACGCGGCCGGCGCGATCGCGCCCGGCGTTCGCCGCCCCGCCCGTGGTCGCGCCTCAGAGGCGGTTCTCTTCGCCGCCAGAGGTTGGGACTCCAGCGCAAGAAACAGGAACAACGTCGCCGATCGTCGCGGGCGGAGCGCCGCCGTGAGGGGGAGCACGCTGGCTGGCGGCGCCATCGTCAGCGGCGTGGCCGCGCCGCAAGCAAGTTCTGACTATTCCGCCGCCTGCGGGATCTCGGCTCCTGGGCGCATGCGCTGGAAACGGCCAAGCGCCTGGGGGTCGAGCCTGGCGCGCACCAGCGCCCCCTGCGGTGTCTCCTCTCGCGCGCTGACCCGTCCGTGGCGGTAGAGCCAGGCGAGCGCCTCGCCATCTGACGCATCGAGCTGGAACGCCAACTCGGGCCCCTCGTCGACCAGCGATGCGATGCGCTCCAGAAGAGCTCCAATCCCCTCCCCGGTCAGCGCCGAGACGGCCACGGCGCCGGCGCGGCGGGCGCGCGCGGCGACGGCGGACTTCATCTCGTCATCCAGGGCGTCGGTCTTGTTCCAGACCTCGATCAGCCGACGTTCGGGGCCGAGCCCCAGTTCTTTCAGGACCGCCATGACGTCGTCGGCCTCGGCATCGCTATGCGGGCCGGAGATATCGCGCACGTGGAGAACGATGTCGGCCTCGCGCACCTCGTCCAGGGTGGCGCGGAACGACTCCACCAATTCGTGTGGCAGGTCGGAAATGAAGCCCACAGTGTCGGAAAGGATGGCCGGTCGACCGCCAGGCAAGGCGAGGCGGCGCAGGGTCGGATCGAGCGTCGCGAAAAGCTGCGACCTGGCGAAGACGTTGGCGCCGGTCAGGCGGTTGAAGAGAGTCGACTTGCCGGCGTTGGTGTAGCCGACCAGCGCCACCGACGGATAGGGAACCCGCTTGCGCGCCCGCCGGGCCAGACCTCGCGTCCGGCGAACGTCGGCGAGTTCGGCCTTGAGGCGCACGATACGCTCGAGGATCAACCGCCGGTCCGCCTCGATCTGGGTTTCGCCGGGACCGCCGAGAAAGCCGAAGCCGCCGCGCTGACGCTCCAAGTGGGTCCAGGTGCGCACCAGGCGCGAGCGTTCATAGTCGAGCCTGGCCAGTTCCACCTGCAGGCGCCCTTCGGCCGTGCGGGCGCGGCGCGCGAAGATCTCGAGGATCAGGCCCGTGCGGTCGACCACCTTGGCGTCCCAGGCGCGCTCGAGGTTGCGCTGCTGGATCGGCGTGAGCGCATCGTCGACCACCACCACGTCGGCCCCGATCGCGCGGCGAAGTTCACCGATCTCCTCGACCTTGCCCTGGCCGAAGAGCGTCGCCGGGCGTGGGGCCCGTATGTGGGCGATCAGGGCGCCGGCCACCACGAGATCAAGGGCGGCCGCGAGCCCCGCAGCCTCCTCCAATCGCGCCTCTGGCGCGCGCCCGGCGTTCGCACGCAGTCGGTCCGGGTGGACGACCAGGCAGGTCAGCGCGCTGTCGGAAGAGTGGCTCAATCCTCGTCTTCGTCGAGTTCGCCCGCCGGCTCGTAGAGCTGGACCGGCTGGGCCGGCATGATCGTCGAGATGGCGTGCTTGTAGACCAGCTGGGCTTGGCCGTCCCGACGCAGCAGGACGCAGAAACTGTCGAACCAGCTGACCACGCCCTGAAGCTTGACCCCGTTGACCAGGAAGATCGTCAGCGGCGTCTTCGACCGCCGGACGGCGTTCAGGAAGGTGTCCTGAAGGTTCTGCTTCTTATCGTTGGACATGGCTGGCGTCTCTTTGGTTGTCGTTTGTCGCCGATGGTCAGACCGCGTCTCGGCGCGATTCCGCGATATAGAGCTGGCGCAGCCGTTTCGCCACCGGTCCGGGCTCGCCATCACCAACGATTCGTCCGTTGATTCGCACCACGGGCGTCACCAGCGTGCTGGCGCCCGTAATGAAGGCTTCCCGCGCCTCCAGGGCGTCGTCGACTGAAAACGGCCCCTCCGCCACGGCCAGGCCAGCCTCAGCCGCTACACGCAGCACCGCGGCGCGGGTCACGCCCCGCAGGATGTTGGCCTGGATGTCGCGGGTGCGCAGCCGGCCTTCGCGATCGATGATCCAGGCGTTGGTTGACGATCCTTCGCTGATGAGGCCGAGTTCGTCGACGAACCAGGCCTCATAGGCGCCCGCCTCTTTGGCCGCCTGTTTGGCGAGCACGTTGGGGAGCAGGTTGACCGTCTTGATATCGCACCGCGCCCAGCGGCTCTCCGGGGTGGTGACGACGGCGACACCCTTTGCCGCCTTGGCCTCGGCGCCGGCCGGGTCGATCGATCTGGCGGTGATGACGACGGCGGGCGGCGGCGAGGGATCCGGAAACGGGTGATCGCGCCGCGCCACGCCGCGCGAGATCTGCAGGTAGACGAGACCATCTCTCACGCGGTTGCGCCGCACCGTCTCGCGCAGCACGATCTCCAGAGACTTGCGGTTCATCGGCTCGGCGATCCGCAATTCGCCGAGACTGCGGGTCAGGCGCGCGAAATGCCCTTCGGCGTCAGTCAGTCGGCCGCCCCGGACGGCCCAGACCTCGTAGACGGCGTCGCCGAACTGGTAGCCGCGATCTTCGATGTGCACGACGGCCTCGCCATGGGCGACGAACCGACCATTCACATAGGCGATGCGGCTCATCAGGCCTCCTCGTCTGGGCGGCCGAAGCCGAGGGATTTCAGTTTTCGGTGCAGCGCCGACCGTTCCATGCCGATGAAGCCGGCGGTGCGCGAGATGTTTCCGCCGAAGCGCACTATCTGAGCGTTGAGGTACTCCCGCTCGAACAGCTCCCGCGCCTCGCGCAACGGCAGGGCGATGATGCGCTCAGCCGCCAGGCCCGCTGCCGGCGGCGCCGAGCTGGCGTCGGGCGGCAGCATGTCGGCCGTGATCGGCTCGGCCGGATCGCCGGCCGCGAGGATCAGGATGCGCTCCACGACGTTGCGCAGCTGGCGTACGTTTCCAGGCCAGGTCTGTACTTGCAGGGTCGCATAGGCGTCGCTGGCCAGGCGCCGCCGAACGAGGCCCGAGGCGCTCGAGAGCCGCTCCAGGTAGTAGTCGATCAGTTCGGGGATGTCCTCGCGCCGCTCGGCCAGGCCGGGCACGCGCAGCGGCACCACGTTCAGGCGATGGAACAGGTCCTCTCGCAGGCGGCCGGCCGCGATCTCCTCGCGCAGGTCGCGGCTGGTGGAGGAAACCACGCGCACATCTACTTGCACATCGGTATCGCCGCCCACGCGACGGAAGCGCTGTTCAACCAGCACCCGCAACAAGCGGCTCTGTGTCTCGCGGGGCATGTCCGCCAGGTCGTCGATGTAAAGGGTGCCGCCGTGCGCCCGCTCGAAGACACCGATCTTGCGCGGCCGCCCGCCCTCTCCTTCCTCACCGAAGAACTCCAGGTCGAGACTGCCGGGGGTCATGCCGGCGGCGCTGATGGCCACGAACTCGCCCTTGGCGCGGGGACTGGCGGCGTGGATCAGGCGCGCCGCCGTTTCCTTTCCGGCCCCTGGCGGACCGGAAATGAGGATCCTACTGTTGGCCGTCGCCACCTTGGCGATCATCTGCCGCAGCTGCTGGGCGGCTGGAGAGGTGCCCAGCATGCCGTCCGGGACGATCGCCTTGCTGCGCAGCCGGCGGTTTTCGCGCTTGAGGTTGGCCGACTCCAGCGCGCGCTCGGCGAGTAGCAGGAGGCGATCGGATTTGAACGGCTTCTCCAGGAAGTCGTAGGCCCCCCGCTTGATTGCGCTCACCGCCGTCTCGATGTTGCCGTGCCCTGAGATCATGATCACCGGCAGTTCGGTGTCCAGGCCCTTGACCACATCGAGCAGCTCCAGGCCGTCCATGCCGCCGCCGGTCATCCAGATGTCGAGCACGACAAGCGAGGGCTTGCGGGCGCGGATGGCCGCCAGGGCGCTCTCGGAGTCCTTCGCCGTGCGCACCTGATAGCCGTCGTCCTCCAGGATCGCTGCCACCAGTTCGCGGATATCGGCCTCGTCGTCGACGACGAGCACATCGCCGGTCATGCTTGCACCTTTCGAACTTCACTGCGCCCCGCCCCGGCGCTCGCCATCGGGAACGACAACACCACCCGGGCCCCCGATCCGGACGCGGCGTCGGCGAGCTGCAGCTCGCCGCCATGGTCTTCGAGGATTCGCTTAACGATCGCCAGACCCAGCCCGGTGCCCTTGGCGCGGGTCGTAACATAGGGCTCCGTAAGGCGGTCGCGGTCTTTGGCCGGGAGGCCGACGCCGTTATCCTCGACCACGAAGGCGATGCGGCTCGAGCTCACCACCAGGGAAGCGGCGATGCGGCCCTCGATCCCCGGATCGCTGGCGCGGCGCGCCGCGATGGCTTCGCCGGCGTTCTTCAGCACGTTGGTCAGGGCCTGGCCGACGATGCGTCCGTCGCATGTCAGATTAACATCGCGCGGCAATTCGCTGATCTCCACGGTCACATCCGGATCGGCGACGCGCTGGGCGAAGACCGCCTCGCGCAAGAGTTCGGCCGGGTCATGGGGCGCGAAGATTGGGGCCGGCATCCGGGCGAAGGCGGAGAATTCGTCCACCATCCGGCCGATGTCGCCAACCTGGCGGACGATGGTGTCGGTGCAGCGGTCGAAGGTCTCCGGATCGCTGGTGATCTCGTCACGATATTTGCGCCTCAACCTTTCGGCCGACAGTTGAATGGGTGTGAGCGGGTTCTTGATTTCATGGGCGATGCGGCGGGCCACGTCGCGCCAGGCGGCGTTGCGCTGGGCGGCGACGAGGCGGGTGATGTCGTCGAAGGTGAGCACCAGTCCCTCGGCGCTCTGGCTGGCGCGGACGCGCAGGCGCCGGGTTTCGCCATGCCGGGTGACGTCGACGTCCTCCTCGGCCTCGCCGCCTTCGGCGAGGGCCAGGGCGGCGACAGACTCCAGTTCCGGAGCGACCTCGGTCAGGTGGCGGCCCTCGCTCTGGCCGCTGTCCAGCTCGAGCAGGCGATCGGCCTGGCGATTGTGAGCCGAGATGCGACGGTCAGAATCGAGTCCGATGACACCCGCGCTGACTCCCAGCAGCACCGCTTCGGTGAATTGGCGCCGCGCCTCAGCGTCGGCGTGGGCGGCGGAGAGGTCGCGGCGCTGCTGCTCGAGGTCGCGGGTCATGCGGTTGAAAGCGCGTGAGAGCGTGGCGATCTCCTCGGGTTCGCGGCCGATGGTGACGCGGGCGGAGAGATCGCCGGCCGAGACCTTGCCGGCCGCCTGAACCAGGCGCGCGACCGGCTCGGCGACCCCGCCTGCCGCTTCCATCCCCAGCCAGACCGCGCCGACCAGCACCAGCAGGACGGTCTCTAGGTATGAGAGCCCGAAGGCCTCTCGAATGAGCGTGCGGTTGGCCGCCGCCTCGCGATAGGCGCCGAGCGAGGATTCGGTCAGACGCAGGTGGCTGAATATGCCTGGGTCGACCGTCCGGACGACGTAGAGGTAGGCGTCCGGATAACTTTTCAATCGATATAGGGCCCGAAACAGGTCGGACCCTTCGAAGGCGACCATCTCCACCTCGTCGCCGTCGGCGACCTTGAAGGCGGCAGCGGGCGGGTCGAGGAAGGCAGGGCCCCCGGGCTCTTCGGCGCGCGCCAAGACCCGGCCGTCATGGTCGATGATGTAGGCCGCCGCGAAGTCGTTATTCCGCGCCAATTCTCGGAAGAATCCAGAGAAAGCGACCGGTGCGTCGGCCAGGGCCTGCTCGCCGTCCCCGAGCGCCTCGGCCATGGCCCCGATGTGAAGACCGGTGGAGCGCTGCTGGTCGGCGAGATAACTGCGCGCCACATTGGCCGAATTTGCCACCACGGTCTGCACCCGAGCGTTGAACCAGTTGTCGACGCCGCGGGTCACCAGCAGGCCGAAGAAGAGGGCGACGATCACGGCCGGCGCGACCGCCGCGAGCGCGAACATGAACACATAGCGCAGGTGCAGGCGGGCGCCGGGGTCGCGGTCGCGTACGAGAACGACGATTCGCAGCACCAGCGCGGTGGCGGGCGGCGCCAAGGCCACGAGCCCGAGCCCCAGCAGGGCAAGCACCAGGGGGCTGGCCGGGCCGAGCGGACCGGCGAGCAATGGCGACGCGCCGAGGAAGACCGCCAGGCCGGTCGTGGCCACGGCCGCTGCGTAGCAGCTTCCCATTAGGGTGCGTGACGCCAACGCCCCCTTCAGAGGCGCCGGGCTTGGAATTCGTTGGTCCGACACGAGGGGGAGTCTAGGTCGGACTGTGCCCCAAACTCAACAGTTCAGTGGCGAGCCTGCGTCAGGCGCGTCAGCCCTTGCTACGCGTTATGCCAAGATCGGTGATCCGTTTGCGCAGAGTGTTGCGATTGAGACCCAGCACCTCGGCCGCCCGCACCTGATTGCCGCGGGTCGCCGCCAGGGTGAGTTGGAACAGCGGCCGCTCCACCTCGGCCAGCACCCGGTCGTAAAGTCCCGGTGGCGGCAAGCCGTCTGGTTCGCCAGCAAAGAGCGACATCAAGTGCCGCTCGACCAGCGCCGAGAGCGTGACCGGGCCCTCAGCCGGCGCCGGCGAGACGTGCGCCGCCAGCTCGCGCTCGACGATCCGCGCCGTGATGGTCTCGTCGGCGTAAAGCGCGCAGATGCGGCGAACGAGGTTCTCCAACTCGCGCACATTGCCCGGCCAATCGTGCAGCTTGAGCCGCTCCAGCGCATCTACGTCGACGGTTTTGGAAGGCAGGCCTTCCCGCGCGGCGCGCAACAGGAAGGCGCGGGCGAGTTCAGGAATGTCGTCGAGGTGCTCGCGCAGCGGTGGCATGCGGATCTGGGCGACGTTGAGCCGGAAATAGAGATCTTCGCGAAACAGCCCCTGCTGGACGAGGCCGCGCAGGTCACGGTTGGTGGCGGCGATGACCCGGACGTCGCAGCGGCGGCCGGTCTTGGGATTGAGGGCCGGCTCCACGCCGTCGAAAATCCGCAGCAGGCGAATCTGCGAATCCAACGGCATGTCGCTGATCTCGTCGAGCAGCAGGGTGCCGCCATCGGCTTCGGCCAGCTTTCCGGGCGCCTCGCCGGAGCCGAACAGTTCGGCGTCGATCCGCTCGCGCGGCGCAGCGCCCAGGTTCACGGACACGAACCGGCCCTCGCGACGGCGGCCGAGATCGTGCAGGGCCCGGGCGGCCAGGGTCTTGCCGACGCCGGACTCGCCTTGGATGAGCACCGTGAGATCCGCGCCAACCAGGCGCGCCAGGGTGCGGTAGACTTCCTGCATCGGCGCCGAGCGGCCGATCAGGGGCAGGCGCTCGTCGCGCACCGCCCTGGCCTGGGCCTTGGCCGCCTCGCCGTTGGCCGGCTTGGCGAGCGCGCGCTTGGCCACGGCGATGATGTCGTCGAGATCGAAGGGCTTGGGCACGTAGTCGTAGACCCCGAGCTCGGCGGCGTTGACCGCGGTGAGCAGGGTGTTCTGAGCGCTCATCACGATCACGGGCAGTTTCGGCCGCTGTTTGCGGATGCGCGGCATGACGTTGAAGACGTTCTCGTCCGGCATGACCACGTCGGTCACAACGAGATCGCCATCGCCCTCCGTCACCCACTTGAGCAAGGTGGTCGCGTTGCCGGTGGCCCGCACCTCATATCCCAGGCGTGAAAACGCCTGCGAAAGCACCAGGCGGATGGACGAGTCATCGTCGGCGATCAGGATCTTGGCGCTCATATGGCTCCTTCGAGGATGCGTTGCGGGGCGATGGGCAGCATCACCCGGAACTCTGTCCGGCCGGGACGGGAGTCGAAATCCACCTGGCCGTCATGGGCGGCGACGAGTTTGGCGACGAGGGCGAGGCCCAGGCCCGTGCCGTGGTCTTTGGTGGTTACGAACGGCTCGAACAGGTGATCGCGGATCGCCGCGGGGACACCCGGACCATTGTCGATCACCTTGATCTCGAGCGGCGCGGCCTGGACCGGAATGCCGGTCTCGCTGCGCGCTCTGGCGCCATGTCGAAAGGCGGTGGCGATGGTGATTTCACCGCGACCGTCGCCGCGGGCGTGAGCGGCCTCGGCCGCGTTCTTGAGCAGGTTGAGGAAGATCTGGATCAGCTGATCCTCCTCCGCGAAGGCGGGCGGCAGGGAGGGGTCGTAGCTCTCGCGGATGGGGATGCCGTCAGCCACGCCGTTGGCGGTCAGGGCGCGGACCCGGTCGAGCACGCGATGGATGTTGACCGGTGCGCGCGCCGGCGCCGCGCCCTGGGCAAAGGCTTCCATGCGGTCAACCAGCCGGCGGATGCGTTCCGTCTCATCGACGATCAGTTCAGCCAGCGGCATGTCCGCCGCCGAGAGCCCGGTCTTGAGCAACTGCGCGGCCCCGCGGATCCCAGCCAGCGGATTCTTGATTTCGTGCGCCAGCATTCGCCCCAGCCCCGCCACGGACTGCAGTCCCTCGGCGGCGCGCTCGGTGGCCGGCGTCGCGTGGCTCGGCGCCAGCGTCAGCAACAGAGCGTCGGGACCGAGCTTCACCACCGCCGCGTCGGCGACGAAGGGCGCGTGCCCGAACAAGTCCACTTCCACGCCCCGCTCGCGGATGAGACCGCTGCGCGCCGTGCAGCGCGCCACCAGTGTCAGGAGCGGCGAGCCCTTGGGCAGCGCCTCCTTGAGGCCGCTGCGCGCCAAGTGCGCCAAGCCCTGGCCGAACAGGGTCTCGGCCGCTTCGTTGGCGGTGATCAGACGGGCCTTGTCGTCGAGCAACAGCGACGGATCGGGTCCGAGATCGAAGGCGACGAGCTTCAAGGTCTCGATGAGGCTGTGGGTCTCCACGAGGCTCATGCCGCGAGCCTTTGCGGAGCCCAGAGATCCAAAATCGCTGCGCGCACCTCGGCGGGTGACTCCAGACGGCACACCCTGGCCCGCGCTGCCCGCGCCGGCTCGCCGGTCTCGAGCGCCGGCCCCGCCTCGACATAGCCAGCCAGGTGCTTGCGGAACATGCGCAGGCCGAGACCCTCACCGTAGAAATCGAGACAGCGCGCGAAGTGCGCCTCGACGCAGTCGGCGAGCGCCGGTCCGGATGGCGGTCTGAAGGCCTTACCCGCCAAAGCCGCCGCGATCTCGGCCGCGATCCACGGCCTGCCAACGGCGGCGCGCCCGACCATGACCGCGTCCGCACCCGAGCGCTCCAGAGCCCGTTGGGCTGAGCTCGCGTCGACGATGTCGCCGTTGACGATCACAGGGATGTTCACCGCCGCCTTGACCTCGGCCACGGCCCGCCAGTCGGCGTCGCCGGCGTAGAACTGCTGGCGCGTGCGGCCATGCACGGTGACTGCCTGCGCCCCGGCCGCCTCGGCGCGGCGGGCGAGATCGGGCGCGCTAAGGTCGTCCCAACCAAGTCGCATCTTCGCCGTCACCGGCGCATCCTGAGCGCCAACGGCGGCGGCCACCAGTCGCTCGGCGTGGGCTGGATCGCGCATCAGGGCCGACCCGCAGGCGACGCCGGTGACGGTCTTGGCCGGACAGCCAAAGTTGAGGTCGATGATTTCAGCCCCGGCCCGCCGCGCCAGACGTGCGCCGGCGGCGATCTGATCCGCATCCGCGCCGACCAGCTGCACGACCATCAGGCCGGCGCGGTCGCCCAGAGCCGCGCGGCGGACGACATCCGGACGGCCTTTGGCGAATTCCTCGCAGGCGACCATCTCGGTGGCGACATAGGGCGCGTCAAAGGCCATCGCCGTCTCGCGGTAAGGCAGATCGGTGACGCCGGTCATGGGCGAGATCCACACCTGGCCGGCGACGCGCGCCGGTCCCACCTCGATGTCTCTGCCTAGATTCTGGTCAGCCATGTCGCTTGCTTTTTAGGCATGTTGCGGCGCGGCGTAAAGCGCCCCGGCTCTTCCCTTGCTGCGCAAGGCGCCGCTAAAGGTGCGCATGGATTTTGCCGCTGTTATCGTCGCGGCCGGCCGCGGCGCGCGGGCCGGCGGAGCCAAGCAGTGGCGGGACCTCGGCGGCCGGCCCGTCGCTCGCTGGTCGCTGGAAGCGCTCCTGGCGGCCGGCGCCCGGCGCGTGGTCGTGGTCATCCCCCCGGGCGACGAGGCGGCAGCGGCCGGGGCATTCCACGGCCTGGAAGGCTGGAGCCTCGTATCCGGCGGCGGCGAGCGGTTCGATTCGGTACGCGCCGGCCTCGCGGCCCTGGAGCCGTTGTCGCCTGGGGCGGTGTTGATTCACGACGCCGCCCGGCCGTTCCTGACTGTTCGCGTGGTGGAAGAGCTGCTGTCGGCGCTTGCGGATGCGGATGGGGCACTCCCGGTCCTGCCGGCCGTCGACACTTTGAAACGCCGAGACGCGGACGGCGCGCTGGCGACCGCGGACCGCACGGGCTTGATCCGCGCCCAGACCCCGCAGGCGTTCCGTTTTCCCGAGCTGCTGCATTGCCTGGCCGCGTGGCCGGCCGGCGAGGCGCCCACCGACGACGTTCAGGTGCTGGAGCGGGCCGGTCGGCGCGTGGCGACCACCACGGGCGATGCGCGGCTCTTCAAGCTCACCTATGCGGAGGATTTCGAGATGGCGCAGGCCCTGGCCGGCGCGCTGCGCGTGACCCGCGTGGGGCAAGGCTTCGACGTGCATGCCTTCGAGCCCGGTGATCGGGTGTGGCTCTGCGGCGTGGAGATCGCGCATGACCGTAAGCTGGCCGGCCACTCCGACGCCGACGTCGGCCTGCACGCCCTTACCGATGCCCTGTTGGGGGCGATTGGGGCCGGCGACATCGGCGACCACTTCCCGCCGACAGACCCGAAATGGCAGGGCGCGGACTCGGCCGTCTTCCTGCGCCACGCCGTGTCGCTCGTGGCGGCGCGTGGGGGCCGGATCGTCAACGCCGACGTGACGCTGATTTGCGAAGCCCCGAAGATCAAGCCGCACCGTGAGGCCATGCGGGCGCGTGTCGCCGAGCTGCTCGCTGTGCCGCTGGGCCAGGTGAGCGTGAAGGCGACCACCACCGAAGGCCTCGGCTTCACCGGTCGCCGCGAAGGCGTCGCCGCCCAGGCCGTGGCGGCCGTCGAGTTACCGGCCTAAGGGCCCCTTCCGCATCGCGCGCCGTCGGCTAAGCTCGGATTCGGCTGGTTTGAGGGGGGTATGTTCCGGACAATCTTGTTGGCGGCGCTCGTCGCTGCGCCTGCCGCGCTGGCGCAGGAACATCCACTCGCCGAACCGACCTGGAAGGTGATCGGGGCGCCCCGGCCGCCGAATCCGGCGCCCAAGACCGTCACCAGCCCGGATCGGCAAACCGACGCCGATCAGGACGACGACGCTAGCCCGCCGGTGGTGGGCGGCCCACAACCGCATGTGATCCGCAATCCCGAATGGGTGGCCAGGCCCAATGCCAATGACCTTGGATCGGCCTATCCGCGGCGCGCCATGTTCAATCAGATCACCGGCCAAGCGAATATCACCTGCGTCGTGACGGTGACCGGGGCGCTGGACGCCTGCCGCGTGGTGGGCGAAACGCCACCCGGGTTCGGATTTGGCGCGGCGGCTCTCGCTATGAGCCCAAGGTTCAAGATGCGTCCCATGACCATGGATGGCAAACCCGTGGGCGGCGCGAAGATAACGATCCCGATCAATTTCTTCATTCCGCAATGGGGATCGAACCTGTTCGGTGTCGTCTGGCAGGCTGCGCCCAGCGTCGCGCAGGTGGCGGCCGCCTATCCGCCGCAAGCTCGCGCCGCGAAAGTCGCCGGCCAGGTGGTTCTCAACTGCGCCATCCACGACGGTTCCCAGCTCGCGAACTGTGCGGTGATTGCGGAAACACCCCATGGCTACGGCTTTGACCGCGCCGCCAAGGCCCTCGCGGCCGACTTTGTGGCCCCGTCGGTCGACAGTGGCGGCGCCTCCACCAAAGGCGACCGCACACAGATCACCATCGCCTTCACGCCGGGGGTGCTCGATCCCGACCATCCGGCGATCGGCAGGCCGTGGTGGCGGCACGCGCCGCGGTCGCTCGACGTAGCGTCGTCCTTTCCCGCCCAGGCGACCGCTGCTCACGTGAATGAGGGCCGGGTGACGATCGCCTGTGACGTCGCCGCCGAAGGCAAGCTTGACCACTGCGGCATCGAGAAGGAACAGCCAGCGGGTCTGGGCTTCGGCGCGGCGGCGCTTTCGCTGTCGAGCCAGTTCCAGATGTCGCTGTGGACGGACGAGGGCCAGCCAACCGTTGGCGGACGGATCAATGTGCCGATCCGCTATCTCGCGCCGGGCGTCACGCTGGCCGCGGACCCGCCCGAGCCTCCGCCTCCGCCGCCCACCGTTCCGGACGAGCCGCGCTGGGCGCGCAGACCGATTCCGGCCGACATCGCGGCGGCCTACCCTCCCGTGGCGGCGAATCTCGGGCTGGCGGGCGAGGTGTCGGTCCATTGCGGCCTGTCGGATGACGGGCGTCTGAAGGGCTGCAAGGTCGTGAGCGAGACGCCGCAGGGCTACGGCTTTGGCCAAGCAGCCCTGAGCCTCACCGGCGGTTACCGGGCGCCCGCCATTCAAGCGTCAGGCGTGGGGCCACACGAGATCACCTTCCCGATCCGCTTTTCCATGCCCAAGCCGTGAGACCCTGACCGCCTCTTTCCCATCCGCCGCGATGGGCTAAGGTGCCTGTATTCGTCGAGGGGGCGCGGCGCCGAAGGAGTTCGCGGGCGCGCCCAACCCCGCATCAGGGAACCCAGCGCCTCATGAAAGCCTTTCTGATCCTCGCCGCGGCCTTCGCCCTCGCGACTCCGGCCTTCTCCCAGTCCGATCAGGGCGCGGGGGACCAGGGCCGGTCCGACCAGTACGCCTGTAACCACGGCGCGCCGGACGATCCGCGCACCATCGACGCCTGCGCTCGGCTGCGCAGTGGTGAGGCGCCTGCGGCGGCCACGACCGAGCAGACGGCCCCGAATGCGACCGGCGCCTATCCCTACCCCGCCCCGCGCTACACTCCGCCGCACTACACCCCGCCCGCCGATCAGGACGAGGTCGCTTCGAACGCAGCGATGGCGGCCAAGGCCGCCAAAGTCGGCCAGTCAGGCCAGTCCGAGGCTCCCAAGACCGAACATGCCGCAGCCCCACCGCCCCCAACCGACGTGGGAGAGGCTCCGCTTAACGGCGACGAGCAGGCCAATGACAACGGCGGCTCCTCCACCGACGACGAGGATAACAACATCCATATCTCCAGTGGGCGCTGGTGGGCGGGGCTCGGCGCATTTGCGGTCGGCCTGATCGTGCTGGGCGGCCTGATCGGGCTGCCGATCTATTTCTTGCCGTCGATCATCGCCATCGCCGGCCACAAGCGCAACACGCTCGCCATCTTCGCCATCAACCTGTTCCTCGGCTGGAGTTTCATCGGCTGGATCGTGGCGCTGGTGTGGTCTCTGGCGAGCGACAAAGCCTACTGAGATGTTCTCGCTCGAGATCGAAACTCTCGCCCGGCTGGTGATCGACGACGCTCGCGAGCGCAACTTGCGCCTCGTCACCGCCGAAAGCTGTACGGGCGGGCTCGTGGCGGGCGCGATCTGCTCGATCGCCGGCGCCTCCGACGTCTTTGAGCGCGGCTTTGTCTCCTACACCAACCGGGCCAAACAGGAGCTGCTCGGCGTTTCCGGCGACTTGATCGCCGACCTGGGCGCCGTCTCCGAACCCGTCGTTCGGATGATGGCCGAGGGCGCGCTCGAACACTCCCACGCCCACGTGGCCGTGGCCATCACCGGTGTCGCCGGCCCGGGCGGCGGCACACCGCTAAAGCCCGTAGGTACGGTGCATTTCGCCACCGCCCGCGCCAACCAGTCGGTGCATCACCGCATCGAACGTTTCGATCTCGACGAACGCTGGGAAATCCAGATGGCCGCGGTTGAGGTCGCGCTCGAAATGCTGCGCGAGCGGCTGCGCTAGCCCCCTAACTCCAGAATCCGGCTCCACTCCTCCGACGTGACTGGAACCACCGACAGGCGGAACTGGCGGAACATCAGCATGCCGGGCAGTTCGGCCTTGAGCTGGGCCAGTTCCACGGGCCTGGCGAAGGCGCGCACCGGCGCGATCTCGACAGCGACGAAGCGGCCGGCGGGATCGCTAGGGTCGAGGAAGGCCTCGCGAGTGATCCGCGCCAGGCCCACGGCCGCCTTGTCGCTCTGGGAGTGATAGATGATCGCCTGTTGGCCGACCTTCATCGCCTTCAGGTAGAGCGCGGCCTGGTTGTTGCGTACCCCGTCCCAGACGGTCGAGCCGTCGCGCTTCAGATCGGCAAAGCTGTACTTCTCCGGCTCGCTCTTCAGGAGCCAGTGGGCCGCTTCCATTCTCCGCCTCCATAGAGTTCGTCCGCCCGCACCTCGAAGCAATGTACGAGAGTCGCCGCGGCGCGGTCGAAATTGGCCGCCAGCAGGCGCTCGAGCAAGTGCGAGCGGAACTCGAAATCGATCTCGAACGACAGCTCCGACCCGCCCGGCCGCGCGGCGAATCGCCAATGGTTCTCCAGGCGTTTGAACGGGCCGGAAATCAACGTCACGTCCACCGTAAGGCGCGGCCGATCCAGGCTGACGCGGGTGGCGAACCGCTCGCTCACCGGTCCGAAACCGACCTTGGCTTCGGCATTCAGCGTCTCTATCCCGGGGGCCAGTTCCCGATGACCCCAGGTGCGAAGTTCGGTGATCCAACGCACGAACAGCGGGTAGGACCGCACGTCCGCCACGAGGTCGAAAACGTCTTCCGGCCCGTAGGGCAGCTCGCGCGTCAGTCGATGTTGGTGCAAGGCCTCAGGCCGCCGCGGCTCGGGCGATTTTGAGGCGCGCGAAGTCCTCGCCAGCGTGATGCGAAGAGCGCGTGAACGGGCTGGCGGAGACCATCAGGAAGCCCTTGGCGCGGGCGATGGTTTCCAGGGCCGCGAACTCGTCCGGCGGCACGAAGCGGTCGATGGGCGCGTGTTTGCGCGTCGGCTGCAGGTACTGGCCGATAGTGATGAAGTCGACGCCGGCCGAACGCATGTCGTCCATCACCTGCATGACTTCTTCCTTGGTCTCGCCGAGGCCGACCATCAGGCCGGACTTGGTGAAGATGTCAGGGGCGCGCTCCTTCACACGCTCGAGCAGTCGAAGCGAATGGTAGTAGCGCGCGCCGGGGCGGATGGAGAGGTAGAGCCGCGGCGTCGTCTCCAGGTTGTGGTTGAAGACGTCGGGCCGTGAGTCGATGGCGATCTCGGCGGCCGAGGCGGGCTTCCTCAGGAAATCGGGGGTCAGGATCTCCACCGTCACCGCGGACGCGGCGGCGCGGATGGCGGCCACGGTGGCGGCGAAGTGCGCGGCGCCGCCATCCGGCAAGTCGTCGCGGTCCACCGAGGTGATGACCACGTGCGAGAGGCCCATCTTGGCGACTGCGGCGCCCACGCGCTCCGGCTCGATGGGGTCGAGCGGCGCCGGCTTGCCGGTGGCGACATTGCAGAACGCGCAGGCCCGGGTGCAGACCTCGCCCATGATCATCATCGTCGCGTGGCCCACCGACCAGCACTCGCCGATGTTGGGACAGGCCGCCTCCTCGCACACCGTGGTCAGGCCATGCTGGCGCACCAGGTTGCGGGTGGCATTATAGCCGGCTGAACCCGGCGCGCGGACGCGCAGCCAGTCTGGCTTACGCAGCAACGGGCTGTCAGGCCGGTTCTGCTTCTCCGGATGGCGCGCGGCGCGCGCGATGACCGTGACCATGGGCCCTAGATCGTAGGTCCGGGCGGCCGGATCAAGCGCAAAGGTTCGCGGACAGCGGAAGGGCCGGTCGTGCGCCAGGCCCGGAAGCGGCGCTCAACCCAACAACGATCTCGACCGTGAGAGTCGCTTCTTCGCCGTTCTTGAAATGCAGGCGTCAATTATTCCCCGTAGTCTGTGACGGATGCGAAGCGCCCGTCGCGCTACGGCCGGTGGGAGAGCCTGATTGGACGATATCCGAAATCCCGAGGGAGGGTACCATGACCGCGCAACCAACGCCCAACCAGCAGTTGCTCACACGGTGGGCGCCGTTCGTCTACATTCATCCAGACGAAATTTACCTACCCGCTTCCGTAACGACTCTGTTCAACGGGGCATATTTGTATCAAAAAGATCAGCAGCTATTTAGTCCGCCTTTATTCAGTGCGCCGCTCGGCATCGACCACCTGCCGAAAGGTTCGTTCAACGGCGATTATAGTCTCTACTACCCAGACCAGAAAAATTTGATCGATTTGCCTGATAATTCCCCCTTGCGTGGAGATCCACTTGTCACCCTTCAACCGTGGGGCAAGGAATTGTCGGCCAGTACAGCGGGCTGCTATGGTCACGTAATACCTCCCACGTCCACGAAAACATTCACTGACCTCCTCTACTGCTTCTGCGCCGGTTACAATGGACCGAGCGGGCTCGATGGATGGGCGCCAGTCTTGGGTGTCCATGTCGGCGATTGGGAACACATCGTTGTTCGCATCACGCAGCCCACCAGCGAGCAACCGAGCGTTCCGCTGGCGATCTACTACGCGCGTCACAGCACCAACGACGGTGCGTGGTATCTGCCGACCCAGTGCTCCTGGGTCAACTTGGCTACCGGGGCCGTCGAGGCATACGATCCGTCACAGACACAGCAGCCGATCGTCTATTCGGCGTTGTATTCGCACGCCAGCTATCCGACGGCGGGACGGCACTCGAATCCGAAATGGGGGCATCTCGCGAGCGACCACTGCAGCGATAAGGGTCCGATTTGGCCGACTTGGCAGACAGTCGTCGATTGCGGCGCGATCTCAGATCCGGCGCCGGGCCAGGAGTGGATTGGCTACTGCGGTCGCTGGGGAAACAAGATGGGCGCCGATATTTGGGACGAGGGGCCGGAGACCCCGTCGTTCCAGAGCTGGTGGAATTTCTTCACCCCGCCATCCTATCCCTGGGTCAGTCATAGTCAGATCGGCAACAATACGCTGAGCAATCAGCGACCCGGCCTCGCGACGGTGGGGACAACCGTCTACTGCGTCTTCGCGGGGTTAGACCCGAAACTGAACTTTCTGACGTTCAGCAACGGGCAGTGGTCGCATCCCCAGGTCGTCCTCGATGGATCCAAGGCCAATGGTGGTGGCGGCGTTGCGATGGCCGCTCTGGGCAGCCAGATCGTGATTGTGTTCAACCCAGGCGGCCAATACGCGACATTGCAGATGGCGACCTACGATACGACGACCGCGACCTGGGCCGGGCCGACGAACACGAACATCTCCTCCAATTCCGGCGCCGCATTGACCGAACGCGACGGCGTGCTTTTTCTGGCGGCGCTCGATCCGCCTCAGGGTGACCCGGACGACGGCAGCGCCATCTCGATTTATTTCTACACAAATGGGGAGTGGGAGCCGATTGTCGGAGGGCCCCAGGCAATCAGCTGCGTCGAGCCCTCGTTGGCGACTTACAACGGAGTTTTGTATTGCGCGTGGGTAAGTGTCGGCAACAATCAACTCTACTGGTCATCGTCGTCCAATGGCTACCAGAACTGGTCGCCACCGCAGTCAATGTCAAATAACAAGACCGGCAATGGACCGGCATTGCTGCAATTTCGATATGATGACAACTTTGATATACTGTTTTGCTTCTATCAAGGGCTTAAAAATAATTTTGATTATACGGTCTTTGACGGGGACCAATGGTCACTCTATGCGCAGGTAAGCGGATATGAGGCCATCGCTGGACCTGCCGTCACGATCTGCGGCGATCAGCTGGTGGGGGTGTATGTCGGAGAATCCGAGGGCAACGCTCTCTACAGCTTTACGCTGCCGGCGATCCATCAAAGAGGCCCCAGACAAGGCTGATTGGCGTCGCTCGGCTGGTTGAGTTGTCGTCAACGCCTATGGGTGTCGATGGCAGACCGGCTGAGCTGCGAGCAAACGTGCAGGCCGTCAGATAGCCGCGGCGCCCGCTTGGTTGCGCCGGGCAAGGCGGGTCTGTAGCTTCCGCCACCGCTCCATATCAGAGGGCGGTTGGGGAGAAGGCCCGGTCGATTCATGGCGAGCACGTTCGATCCTGGGGCGGCGCGCAAGAGCCTCTTCGACGCCCTGCTGGACGCCGCCCATCAGCATGGCCCGCGCAAGCCGATCCTCGAGGATCAGGAGCGCAGTCCGCTCAGCTACATCGACCTCCTGCGCGCCAGCTTCGCACTCGGACGCAAGATCGCGGCCCTGACCCGGCGCGGCGAACGGGTCGGCCTGTTACTGCCCTCCAGCTCGGCGGCGACGGTCACCTTCTTCGCCCTGCACGCTTTCGGCCGCATCCCGGCCATGCTCAACTTCACCGCCGGCTTGCGCAACCTGCGCGCTGCGGTGGCGCTAGCTCAGGTCAAGCGCGTGCTGACCTCGCATCGCTTCATCGAACAGGGAAAACTGCACGACGTCATCGACGCGCTCGAACAGCACTGCGAAATCACCTACCTTGAGGACGTCCGCAAGCAGATCGGGACGGCCGACCGGGTGATGGCCCTCGCCTCCCAGGTCCTGGCCCGACGGGTGCGGGCCAAGGCGGCCCCGGACGATCCGGCCGTGATCCTCTTCACCTCTGGCAGTTTTGGCGCGCCGCGCGGCGTGGTGCTGAGCCACGCCAACCTGCTCTCGAACGTCGCCCAGGTGGCGGCGCACATCGACCTCGATCCGGACTGGGTGATGTTCAATCCCCTGCCCGTCTTCCACTGCTTCGGTCTCACCGGCGGGGTGCTGCTGCCGATCCTGACCGGCATGAAGGCCTTCCAGTATCCGAGCCCGCTTCACATCAAGCAGATCCCGCAGCTGATCGAAGACTCCAAGGCCAGCATTCTGCTGGCCACCGACACCTTCGTGAACCAGTACGCCCGCTCCGCCGAGGGGCGCGAACTGGCGGGCCTGAAATTCGTGGTCTGCGGGGCCGAGAAGGTGCGCGAGGAGACCCATCAGCTGATCCGCGATCGGGTGGGGCCGGTGCCGCTGCTGGAAGGCTATGGGGCCACCGAGGCCTCGCCGGTGATCGCCGTGAACAAGCCGGAGGACAATCGGCCGGGCACGGTCGGCGGGCTTGTCCCTGGGATGGAGGTGAGGCTCGAATCCGTGGACGGAATACCGCGCGGCGGCCGCTTCTACGTGCGGGGTCCCAACGTCATGCTCGGCTATCTGAATGCGGACGGTCGTTTGGAGCCGCCGCCGGACGGCTGGCATGACACTGGCGACGTGGTCGAGGTGAGTTCCGACAACTGGGTGACCATTCTCGGACGCGTGAAGCGCTTCGCCAAGATCGGCGGCGAGATGGTCTCGCTCACCGCCGCCGAGGGCCTGGCCTCCAGCCTGTGGCCAGACGCGCGGCACGCGGTGATCTCCATGCCCGACGGCAAGAAAGGCGAGCGGCTGGTTCTGGTCACCGATCGCGGCGACGCCGACGCCGCGGCCCTCATCGCCCACGCCAGGGCCCAGGGCGCGCCGGAGTTGGCCGTGCCACGCCGCATCGTCAAGACGTTCGAGGTGCCGGTGCTGGGTTCCGGCAAGACCGACTACGTGGCTATCCAGCGCATCGTCGAAGCGGAAGCAGCCTGAAAAATCTCCTCCCTTGATGGGGGAGGTGGTCCGCAGGACCGGGAGGGGTGGAGCGGCCACCCCACCCGTCCAGCGCTGACGCGCGGTCCACCCATCAGGGGGAGGGAGCTATTTCTCAGAGATGCAGCACCATTCCGTACGCGTCGAGCGCGGCCTCGTGCATCGCCTCGCTCATGGTCGGGTGCGGAAAGATGGTTCCTTGAAGTTCGGCCTCGGTCGCCTCGCAGGTCATGGCGATGGCGAAGCCCTGGATCATCTCGGTGACTTCGCCGCCGATCATGTGGGCCCCGACGAGGGCGCCGGTCTTGGCGTCGAAGACGGTCTTCACGAAGCCTTCGGTCTCGCCGGCGGCGATGGCCTTGCCGTTCACTCGGAACGGGAAGCGTCCGACCTTGACCTCCAACCCCGTCTCCTTGGCCGCCGCCTCGGTGAGGCCGATGGAGGCGATCTGAGGGGTGGTGTAGGTGCAGCCGGGCACTGGCTGGGGCAGGCCCAGGTCGGGCAGGCCGGCGATATGTTCGACGCAATGGACGCCCTCATGGCTCGCCTTGTGCGCCAGCCACGGCGGTCCGGCCACGTCGCCGATGGCGTAGAGCCCTGGGACGTTAGTTGCGCCATAGTGGTCTGTGACCACGTGGCCACGGTCGATCTTCACGCCCAGCGTCTCGAGGCCCAGGTCCTCGACATTGCCGGCGATGCCGACGGCGACGATGGCGACCTCCGCCTCCAGCGTCTCGCCTTCAAGGGCCAGCGTCACACCGCCCTTCCCGGCCTTCAACCCCGTGACCTTGGCCCCGACCCGGAACTTGATGCCGCGCTTTTCGAAGGCTTTGTGGGCGGCGGCCGAGACTTCCTCGTCTTCCACCGGCAGGATCCGCGGCAGAGCCTCGACCACGGTCACCTCGGCGCCGAGCGCGCGGTAGAAGCTGGCGAATTCCATGCCGATGGCCCCGGAGCCGACGATCACCAGCGATTTAGGCGCCGCCTTGGGGACCAGCGCTTCGCGGTAGGTCCAGACGCGCTCGCCGTCCGGGGTGAGGCCGATCGCGGGAATCGTCCGCGCCCGGGCGCCGGTGGCGAGGATCACGGATTTCGCCTCCAGCCGCCGCTCGCCGTCGGCCTTCAGCGCGACGATGACCGTGGGCGCCGCCCCGCCTTTCTCCAGCCGGGCGACGCCGTCGAGCACCTCGATCTTGTGTTTCTTCATCAGGAAGGCGACGCCGGAGGAGAGTTGCTTGGCCACCTTGCGCGATCGCTCGATCACGGCGGCGAAGTTGTAGGCGCGGTTCTCGACCGATAGTCCGTAGTCTGACAGATGTCCGAGGGTCTCGTAGAGCTCGCCGGACTTGAGTAGCGCCTTGGTCGGAATGCAGCCCCAGTTGAGGCAGATGCCGCCCAACGCTTCGCGCTCGATGATCGCCGTCTTGAGGCCGAGCTGGGCGGCGCGGATGGCCGTCACATAGCCGCCCGGCCCGGCGCCGATCACCACCACATCGAGGGCGTCGGCCATCAGAGCGCCGCCTCGACGGCCCCTTCCAGCGACTTGGGCTCGGTGGTCGGCGGAAAGCGGCCGAGCACCTGGCCGTTTCGCCCGATCAGGAACTTGGTGAAGTTCCACTTGATGGAGTCGCCCAGGAGGCCGCCGCCCTTCTCCTTCTTGAGCCAGGCGTAGAGCGGATGCGTCCCCGAGCCGTTGACCTCGATCTTCTTCATCATCGGGAAGGTGACGTCGTAGGTCAGGGAGCAGAAATTGGCGATCTCGGCGGCGTCGCCAGGCTCCTGGGACCCGAACTGGTTGCAGGGGAAGCCCAGCACGGTGAAGCCGCGGTCGGCGTACTTTCGCTGCAGCTCTTCCAGACCCTTGTACTGAGGTGTGAAGCCGCACTTGCTGGCGGTGTTGACGATCAACAGCACCTTTCCCTGGTACTCGGAAAGGGGCGCAGGCTCGCCGCCGAGTGTCTCGGCGGAGAAATCATAGACGTTCGTCGCAGCGTTCATGGGAGCCTCATACGATCATGGTGATCGGATCTTGGATCATGCCTTTAAAGGCGGCGAGCCAGCGCGAACCGATGGCTCCGTCCACGACCCGGTGATCGCAGGTCAGCGTAACGGTCATCACCGTAGCGATGGCGAGGGCGTCGTCCTTGACGACGGGCCGCTTCTCGCCCGCTCCGACCGAAAGGATTGCGCCTTGCGGCTCGTTGATGATCGAGGCGAAGGCGCGGATGCCAAACATACCGAGGTTGGAGATCGAGAAGGTGCCCCCTTGGAACTCTTCGGGCCTCAGCTTGCGATGGCGGGCCCGGTCGGCGAGGTCCTTGGTTTCCGCCGCGATCCTGGCCAGGCCCTTGCTCTCGGCGGCGCGGATGATCGGGGTGATCAGCCCGCCGTCGATGGCCACCGCCATGGCGATGTCCGCATGGCGATGCATGGCGATGCCGTCCGGCGTGTAGCTGGCGTTGGCCTCAGGCACGCGCATCAGGGCCGCCGCCGCCGCCTTGATCACCAGGTCGTTGACGCTGACGCGGCCATCGGTCGGCAAGGCGGCGTTGATCTTGCTCCGCGCGGCCAGCAGGGCGTCGATCTCGATGTCGACGGTCAGCGGGAAGTGCGGCACGTCGCGGAACGACTCGGTCATCCGCCGCGCGATCGTCTTCCTCATGCCGTCGAGCGGCACGAGTTCGTAGGAGCCGGGCGCGATGCCGAACTGCTCCAGGGTCTTGTGTTCGCGTGGCGGCTCGGCGGCTGGAGCCGCGGCAGGCGTTGTCGAAGCCGTGGCCGACTTTGGCGTGGCGGAAAGTCCTTCCACGTCGCGGCGAATGACCCGACCGTGCGGACCGGAGCCTTTGACACTGGCCAGGTCGACGCCGATCTGAATCGCCAGGCGGCGGGCGAGCGGTGAGGCGAAGATGCGGGTTCCATCGGTGGCAACGGGCGCGGGCGAAACGGTCGGCGCCACCTCGACCTTCTCGGCGATGACCGGAGCGGCCGCCGGCTTGGTCGGTTGGGGCGCTTTGGCCTGCGGCCCCGGCGCCGCGGGCTCGGCCGGCTGAGCCGCCTTTGCCGCCGGCGCCGAGTCGCCGCCGAGCCTGGCGATCGGCGTGTTGACCTTCACGCCTTCGGTCCCCTCGGGAACCAGGATCTCGGAAACCACGCCCTCGTCGACGGCCTCAACCTCCATGGTCGCCTTGTCGGTCTCGATCTCGGCGATGATGTCGCCGGCTTTGACGTCATCTCCGACCTTGACGAGCCACTTGGCGAGGGCGCCCTCCTCCATGGTCGGTGAGAGGGCCGGCATCAGGACGTCGGTCACGGGGTCTCCTTGGATAGCTGGGCCATGTGGGCGCCGTGGACCTGCCAGTGGTCCTCCCAGTGGGCGCCGTCGAACACCGTGAGGTCAAGCTTCACCACCTCCGGCTCGTCGAGGCAGCGGGCGTTGACCGACCAGCCGTCAGGGTTCGACCTCGGGCGATAGAAGCTCTTCACGCCGCAGACGGGGCAGAACAGGTGTTCGGCGACGCCGGTGTTGAAACGGTAGCTGGTGAGCGCCCCGCCGTTCAGGCGGAAGCAGCTGTCGGGCACGACGATGTGGATGAAGCCGGTCATGCGACAGATCGAACAGGTGCAGGTCTGGGCCTCGACCTCGTCGGGCAGCTCCGCCTCGAAGCGCACCGCGCCGCAGTGACAGCCCCCGGCTCGCCAGGTGCGCGTCTCGCTCACCGGTAGCAGACCTCTTTGACCGCCGCGACGATCCGCTCCACCGATGGCAGGGAGAGCGCCTCGAGATTGGCCGCGTAGGGCATCGGCGTGTCTTCCTGGCAGACCCGCAGCGGCGGGGCGTCCAGATAGTCGAACGCTTCGGCGACCACCCGTGCGGCCACTTCAGCGCCGACGCCGTAGGGGCCCCAGCCCTCCTCGACGGTGACCAGGCGATTGGTTTTCTTTACGCTTTCCACGATCGTGGCGTGATCGAGGGGGCGCAGGGTGCGAAGATCTATGACCTCCGCCTCGATGCCGTCCTTGGCGAGCGCTTCGGCCGCTTCCAGCGCCAGGCCGACCATCCGGGAATGGGCGGTGATGGTGACGCCATCGCCGGTCCGCCGCACGCGCGCCTTGCCGATCGGAACCAGCCAATCGACGCGGTCGGGGACCTCGCCCTCGTGGCCGTAGAGCATCTCGTGCTCCAGGAAGACCACAGGGTTCGGGTCGCGGATCGCCGACTTCAAAAGGCCCTTGGCGTCGGCGGCGTCGTAGGGCGCAACAACCTTGAGGCCTGGCACGGCGCCGTACCAGGCCGAGTAGTCCTGGCTGTGCTGGGCGGCGACGCGCGCGGCGGCGCCGTTGGGACCGCGAAAGACGACGGGGCAGGTGATCTGGCCGCCGGACATGTAGTGGGTCTTGGCGGCCGAATTGATGATCTGGTCGATCGCCTGCATGGCGAAGTTGAAGGTCATGAACTCGACGATCGGCTTGAGGCCAGCCATGGCCGCGCCGACGCCAACGCCGGCGAAGCCGTGCTCGGTGATCGGCGTGTCGATCACCCGGCGGGCGCCGAATTCCTGCAGCAGGTCGCGGCTGACCTTGTAGGCGCCCTGGTACTCGGCCACCTCCTCGCCCATCAGGAACACCGTCTCGTCGCGGCGCATTTCCTCGGCCATGGCGTCGCGCAGGGCGTCGCGGACGGTGACGCGGATCAGCTTGGCGTCGGCCGGAATCTCTGGATCGGCGAGGACAGGGGCAGGGGGCGCTGCGGACGCCTCGACCTCGGGCGCACGCGACGTCGGTAAAATCTTCGGTTCGGATTTCGAATCTGGCACGGCGTCCGGCGCTTTGGTGGCCACCGCCGACTTGGCCGCGCCGTCGGCGAGGCGGGCGATCGGGGTGTTGACCTTGACCCCTTCAGTCCCCTCCGGAACCAGGATCTCGGAGACCACGCCCTCGTCCACGGCTTCGACTTCCATCGTCGCCTTGTCGGTCTCGATCTCGGCGATGACATCGCCGCTCTTCACTTCGTCGCCGGCCTTGATCAGCCACTTGGCCAGCGAACCCTCCTCCATGGTCGGGGAGAGCGCGGGCATCAGGATGTCGGTCACGCGGCGGCCCCTACGTAGACGTCGGTGTAGAGTTCGCTCGCCGCGGGCTCAGGGGTGGTGCGGGCGAACTCGGCGGCGTCGGCGACGATGGCCTTCACTTCGGCGTCGAGGGCTTTGAGTTTTGCGTCGTCGGCAAGGCCCCCGGACTCCAGCCGCTCGCGCAGATGATCGATCGGATCGCGCGTGCGGCGCACTTCGTCGATCTCCTCGCGGGTGCGGTACTTGCCCGGATCGCTCATCGAGTGGCCGCGGTAACGATAGGTCTTCATCTCCAGCAAGATCGGCCCCTTGCCCGCGCGAGCGTTCTGGGCCGCCTCGAGGCCGGCGGCGCGCACCGCCGACACATCCATGCCGTCGACCTCCTTGCCGGGAATGCTGAAGCTCGCGCCGCGCCGGTAGAGGTGGGTCTCGGACGAGGAACGCGCCACGCTGGTGCCCATGGCGTATTGATTGTTCTCGATGATGTAGACCACCGGCAGCTTCCACAGCTCGGCCATGTTGAAGCTCTCATAGACCTGGCCCTGATTGGCTGCGCCGTCGCCGAAATAGACGAAGGCGACCGCGCCGTCGTTGCGGTAGAGGTTGGCGAGCGCCAGGCCCGTGCCGAGGCTCACCTGAGCGCCGACAATGCCGTGACCGCCGAAAAAGCCATGCTCGACGGAGAACATGTGCATCGAGCCGCCCTTCCCCTTCGAGGCGCCGGCGAAGCGGCCGGTCAGCTCGGCCATCACCGACTTGGGGTCCATGCCGGCGGCGAGCATATGGCCGTGATCGCGGTAGCCGGTGATCACCTGGTCGCCGGGCTGGCGCACGGACTGCATGCCAACTGCGATCGCCTCCTGGCCGATATAGAGATGGCAGAAGCCGCCGATCAGGCCCATTCCATAGAGCTGGCCCGCCCGCTCTTCAAAGCGGCGGATGAGCAGCATGTCGCGGTAGAAGGCGAGAAGATCTTCAGCCTTTCCGGCGTCACCCTTCCGGGCGGCGGACTTGGCCGGGGCGCGCGTCATGCCGTGCTCCGATTGTGTTCGCAGATCCGACCTTACGTCGGGTCAGCCCTGGTCGGGCGAGACGCGGATCACATAGTCCTTGGGATCGACAAAGCCTAGCAGGACGTGCGCCCGCTCTTCGAGAAGGTCGGCGGAAAGATCGTCGTCCCTCAACAGCTTCGCCCGGATCTCGAGGTCGCGGCGCTGGGCGCGAAGTTGCGCCAGCTCAGCCTGCTTGGCGGCAAGATTGGCGCGCCGCTGACGGCTGAGCAGCAGACCGCGCTCGCCGGTCAGCGCGTGGAAGCCGAAATAGAAAATCAGCACGGCCAGCACGGCTGTTGGCAGGTAGGTCTGGAGACGAGAGAACATCGGCCGAATCGCAAGCCCCGAGCGTCTGACCCTGAATTATCGGCGGGCGCCTTTAACGCAAGGCTAATGGGGCACTTTCACCTTGCCGTCGGCGCTCAGCTCGACGAGGCCCATGCCGTTGCCGGCCGGGTCAGTGAAGAGGCCGATCACCGCCACGCCCTTCACCTCGAACCGCGGCGCAACGATCTTGCCGCCGTTCGCCGCCACTTCATTCAGCTTGGCGGTCACATCCGGCACGCCGATGTAGATCAGCTTCCCGGCCGGATCGACGCGCAGCGTCCCGTCAAGCTGGGGTCCGCTCGCCGGTTGCGGCCCGATCACCGGCACGGAGATCACGCCGCCGATCCCGGGAGTCCAGCCGAACACCTTGGCGTAGAAATCAGCTTGGTGGGCCTCGGCCGGCCCTGCGACGTCGAAGAAGACGATCGGGGCCGGCGCGCCGGCAATCGAGACGGACATTGGCGCCACTCCTCCGGCCAGGCCGAGCAGAGCCGCTATGACCAGGGGCCTCATCACGTCCAGCCCTCCGCGCTGCGACACCCAGCATACTAACCCCGCCAAGGGCAGCTAGCGCAAGGTTGAAGCTGGCCGCGGCGCTGGCCCATCGAAGATCAGACGATGGCCGAAATTCTGGCTGACTCCGATCACACAGGTGGGCACGCCGTGCTCGATGGAAATCGTCGCCGGGTTCACGTAGCCGGGCCAGAACCGATAGAGGCCGCTGCGGGTCGAGACCTCGATCAGGCCAGGGTGATCGAACTGGCAGACAGGGAAGAGATCAAAGCCCCAGCCGCCATAGGTGGCGACGTCGCTGCACTGGGTGGCGCCATGCTCGCGGCCGAACTTCGCGGCGCCGAATGCCACGATTTGTTGCGCGCGGCCCGCAGATGCGCCAGCGGTCAATGTCTGGCACCGGGGCCCGGCGACCGTCCAGGCCTTGTATCCGGCGATCCCTTCCTGGGTGTGCTGTATCCAGTCCTGAGCGACGCTGAACACGCCGGCGAGCATGATCAGAACGGCGCCCGCCAGGGCGATGTTCCGGGAGCGCCCGCCAACATCGGGGGCGAGATCAACGGTTCTGGTCACCGCCCGCTCCGGTCGTCCGACCGCACGCTGCCGCCAGGGCGGGATATGTAGACCAGAAGCGCGGTTTCCCCAGCTGGCTCGGCGATCGGCGCGGGCTGCGGAATGGGCGGCTGGGCCATCCAGGCGACGACCGCCGCCGCCAGGATGCCGACGCCCACCTCGACTGATCCCAAGGCGCCGCGCGTCCTTCCGCCGGCGCGCAGGAGCGCCACGCGCGTTTCGAGCGGATGGCGACCGCGCGCGGGCCAGTAGCAGCCGAACGGCAGCGGTGTGGCGGCGAGCTGGGTTTTCATCAGCGTCCTGGCGTAGAGCGCGCGAATGCCGGGGCGCCGGCGCAGCACCGCCGCATCGCAAGCCAGCTCCTGGTCGAGCCTGGCCAGATGCGCGGCGAGATGGGCGAGCGGATTGAACCAGAACAGGCACTGAAAAGCGGCCATAACGGCCCGCGCGCGCGGGTCGCCGCGCTCGATGTGCTCCCGCTCGTGGGCGCGAACGACGGCCCGCTCCTCGCTTGTGTAGAGCTCAGCGCTGCTTGGCATGACGATCCTTGGACAGATGACGCCGACCACCGCCGGCCCTGCTCTGCCGGCTTTCAACGCCCGCAGGAACGCCGCCTGCCCGAGCGCCAGGAACAGGGCCGCGGCGGCGAGCCCGATCAGCCACACCGCCAACAGCATGAGCGTGATCTCATGATCGAACGCCAGCCCAGGCGCCGCCTTGACCCCCTCCTCCGCCATTCGGCCCGGAATGAGGATGGCGACGGCGGCGGTCGGCGGCGCGGCCCAGAGCACGTAGGCGGTTTCCGCGCCGAACCAGCGCCGGGCCGCAGGGCGCAGCGCCAGCACCAGGAGGACCGCCGCGGAGGCCGCAAGGTTCGAACGCAGCAGCGCTGCAGCGACATCATTCATCGCCTTCGAGCTCCTGGATCAACCGCTTCAGTCGTTCGACCTCGTCAGCCGACAAGGGTCGGTGCTTGGCATAGTGAGCGACCAGGGGCGCGAGTTGGCCGTCGAACAGTCGATCGAGAAAGCTCTGGCTCTCGGTCTGGAGAAATTCTTCGCGCGTGATCAGCGGCCGATAGCGGGTGCGGCCGCCCTCACGTTCGGAGACCACCGCCTTCTTCTTCAGGAGCCGGGTGATCAGGGTTTTGACGGTGGCTGCGCCCCAGTTCTGGGCCCCGCCCACGCTGGCCACGAGCTCGTCCGGCGTCAGCGGGCCGCCCTGCCACAGGGCTTCCATGACCTGACTCTCGGCGGCGGTGATGCGCATGCCTAACTTACCGTTGTAATCTTCACGAGATTACATCCGTAAGTCACGTTGTCAACCTGGCCTTCGAGTCCAGACAGGAAACCAGATCACGGCGCGCAGTCCTGAAACACGGCGCCCTCGAGGTCCTGGTTTTCGAACCGCTGATGTTTCGTCATCGAAGTCCTCCTCACCCCAGCCGCTTGATCGCCTTGCGGCCGGCGTAAACGGCCTGATCGCCGAGCTGCTCTTCGATGCGCAGGAGCTGGTTGTATTTGGCCAGGCGGTCGGACCTGGAGAGCGAGCCGGTTTTGATCTGCCCGCAGTTGGTCGCCACCGCCAGGTCGGCAATGGTGGCGTCCTCCGTCTCGCCTGAGCGGTGGCTCATCACCTGGCCGTAGGCCGCGTTCTTAGCCATTGCGACGGCCTCCAGCGTCTCGGTCAGCGTGCCGATCTGGTTGACCTTGATCAGGATGGCGTTGGCGAGGCCGCGCTCGATGCCCATGGCCAGGCGGGACGGATTGGTGACGAAGACGTCGTCGCCGACCAGCTGGATCTTGCCGCCGAGTTCGCGGGTGATGTGCGCCCAGCCCTCGAGATCGTCCTCGGCGCAGCCGTCTTCGATCGAGCAGATCGGGAACTTGCCGACCAGGGCGGCGAAGTAATCCACGAGACCGGCCTGATCGAGCACCTTGCCCTCGCCTTGCAGGTGATAGCGCCCGTCCCGGTAGAATTCGCTGGCGGCCGGATCGAGCGCCAAGTGGAAGTCCTCGCCCGCCCGATAGCCGGCCGCTTCTCCCGCCTTGACGATGAAGGCCAACGCCTCTTCGGCGGTGGAGAGCTGGGGTGCGAAACCACCCTCGTCGCCGACATTGGTGTTGTGCCCGGCGGCCGCCAGGGCTTTCTTCAGGGCGTGGAAGATTTCCGCGCCCATGCGCAGGGCGTCCGAGAACGTCTCCGCGCCCGTGGGCATGACCATGAATTCCTGGATGTCGATGGCGTTGTCAGCGTGCGCGCCGCCGTTGATGATGTTCATCATCGGCGTCGGCAGGACGTGGGCGGCGACACCGCCGACGTATTTGTAGAGCGGCAGGTCAGCGCTGATGGCGGCGGCTTTGGCGACGGCGAGGCTGACGCCCAGGATGGCGTTGGCGCCCAGGCGGCCCTTGTTCGCGGTCCCGTCGAGCTCGTCGAGCAGGGCGTCGATGCGCCGTTGGTCTTCCGCGTCCTGGCCCGCCAGGGCGTCGAAGATTTCGCCGTTGACCGCGCCGACCGCCTTGAGCACCCCCTTGCCCGCGAAGCGCGCCGTGTCGCCGTCACGCAGCTCCATCGCCTCGTGCACGCCGGTGGAGGCGCCGGACGGAACCGCCGCGCGGCCGAATGCGCCGTCCTCCAGCGTCACATCCACCTCGACGGTGGGATTGCCGCGACTGTCGAGGATTTCGCGCGCGAGGATATCGACGATTCCGGTCATGGGGGCCTCTGCTGGAAGGGGGCGAAGCCATAGCTCGGCCTCATCGGCAAGGGAACCTCGTCGCACCCTTGTAAGGGCCAGGACCGGACTCTACGGTCGTTCCGTTCCATCGAGGTCCGAGGGAGAATCCGTGCGCGTCCAGCTGCTTGCGTTGGCCAGTGTTCTGGCTTTTTCCGCGCCCGCCTGGGCCCAACCCGCCGCGACGCCGCCAAAGGACAAGGCCGCCGCCGCCGGCGCTGCGGCCGTCAAGACCGCCGAGGTGGCGCATGTGGACGCTGACACGGCCCTGGCCCCGGTCGTCGAGGTCAAGAGCGTCACCCACCATCAGGCGGTGATCGGCGGCAGGCCGATCGCCTACACCGCCACGGCCGGCACGCTCACCCTTCGCGACGACGACGGCAAGCCGACGGCGAGCATGTTCTATGTCGCCTACACGGTGGGCGACGGCCACGGATCGCCCCGCCCGGTGACCTTCTTCTACAACGGCGGACCGGGCTCTTCGAGCGTGTGGCTGCACATGGGCTCGCTCGCCCCGCTGCGCGTGGCGACCGACTCGCCGAAGGCCACCCACAATCCGCCCTACGATCTGGTCAACAACAACGACAGCTTGCTCGACAAGTCGGACCTGGTGTTCGTCGACGCGGTCGGCACTGGCTTCTCCCGGCCGCTAGGGGACACCAAGCTCGACAAGTTCTGGGGCACCGACCCCGACATCGACGCCTTCGCCCATGGCATCGAGCGCTATCTGACGATCAACGACCGCTGGAATTCCCCGAAGTTCATCTTCGGCGAATCCTACGGCACCACACGCTCGGCCGGCCTGGCCTATCGCTTGCAAGATGACGGCGTTCAGCTCAACGGCGTCGTCATTCTCTCATCGATCCTCAACTATGGCCGGCGCGATCCAGGCTTCGACCAGGAGACGATCAACTACGTTCCCAGCTACGCCGCCATCGCCGCCTATCACAACCGCCTCGCATCCCCGCCGGCCGACCTGGCCGCCTTCCTCAAGGAGGTGCGGGCCTGGGCCCGCGGGCCCTATGCCGAGGCGCTGGCCGAGGGCCAGGACCTCGATCCAGCCCGGCGTGCGGAAATCGCCCAGAAGCTATCCGGCTACATCGGCCTGCCGGTGGACTACATCCTCGCCAATGATCTGCGCGTGTCGCCCTCGCGCTTCCGCAAGGCGCTGCTCCGTGACCAGCGCCTGACGCTCGGCCGCTACGACGCCCGCTTCACCGGCGTCGACACCGACGCGGCCGGGGAGAACCCCGAGTACGACCCTTCCGACACTGGCATGAGCGGCGCTTTCGTCTCGGCCTTTCACCACTATCTGACCAGCGAACTCGACTACCACACCGATCTCACTTACCGGCCGACCTACTACCAGAGCAGCGTTCAGTGGGATTTCAAGCACCTGCCGCCCGGCGCCCGCGGTCCCTATGGGGTGACCCAGGCCGACGTGGCGCTCGACCTGTCGGCGGCGCTGCGCCAGAATCCGCACCTGCTGCTCTATTCGCTTAATGGCGTCTACGACCTGGCGACGCCGTTCTTCGGCACCGAATACGACCTCGGCCACATGCAGCTCGACCCGCAATACCGGGGCAATGTGCGCTTCGCCTATTACCCCTCTGGACACATGGTCTATCTGAACCCTGAGGCCCTGACCCAGATGAAGGCCGATCTTGCCCGCTTCTACGACGAAGCCACGGCGCGGTAGTTCTCTTCCCCCCGGGTCGCGCCGCTGGCGCGGCCCGCCCGGGATAAACTCCGAGACGAAGGGGGGTCGGACACGCCGGCGGTTGGCTGCTCCGCGCCTCCGCTTCGCGGTCCGATCCCCCCTCCCCGGGTTGGCTGCTTCGCGCCTCTGCTTCGCAGTCGCCGGTACTCCCCCCTCATGGAGGGGGGAGAGAGTAGGCGCCTCTTAACTTCCCCGATACCTCCCAAACCAGGCGAGGATCGCGGAGGCCTCGGCCGCCTCCTGCGAGGGTCGGTCGGCCAGGCCCTCATGCGAAGCGCCCGGCACGCGGACCAACACGGTCGGCACGCTGCGCAACTGCAGGGCCTGGAAGAACTGCTCGGCCTCGCTCGGCGGCGTGCGGTGATCTTCCTCGCCGACCATGACCAGGGTCGGGGTGGTGACGTTGCCGACCAGGGACAGCGGCGAGCGGCGCCAGTAGAAGTCGGGGTCCTCCCACGGCATCTTGCCGAACCAGTACCTGGCCATGAAGGAATAGAGGTCGACAGTCAGCACCTCGCTGGTCCAGTCGATCACCGGCTTCTGGGCGGCGGCGGCGCGGAAGCGTCCGGTCTTGCCGACGATCCAGGCGGTGAGCAGGCCGCCGCCGGAACCGCCGGTGACGTAGAGCGCGCTTGGATCAACGAAACCCTTGCCGATGGCGGCGTCGACCACGCTCATCAGGTCGTCGTAGTCCTGGCTGGGATAGTTCTTGTCGATCAGGTTGGCGAAAGCCTCGCCGTAGGAGGTTGAGCCGCGCGGATTGGCATAGACCACCACATAGCCAGCGGCGGCGTAGAGCTGCAGCTCGGAGGCGAAGCTCGGGCCATAGGCGGCGAACGGGCCGCCGTGGATCTCGAGGATCAGCGGATACTTCCGCGACGCATCGAAGCCCGGCGGAGTCATGATCCAGGCGTCGATCGGCCGCTGGTCGGCCGACGACGTCACGGCGAGCGGCTGGACCCTGGCCAGGACCCGGTCGGCGAAGAGATCGCTGTTGAGATCGGTCAGGCGCTTCACCTCGCCGGCGCGCGCCAGGCCGACGTCTGCGGGATGATCGCTGGCGCCCAAGGTGAAGGCGATCCAGCCGGCCGCGCTGACGCTGTAGGATCCGCCGTTGTAGGGGCGATCGGGCTCGCTGCCGCCGAGGTTCTGGGCGATCGTTTCCATGTGACCGGAGAGGTCGACGCGACCCACCTTGGTGACGCCATGGTCGCCATAGGCGACGAAGATCGACTTGCCGTCGCCCGCCCACCTCGGCCGCGAGACAGAGCGGTCGAAGCCGTCCGTGAGCGCACGCAGCCCGCTGCCATCGCGGTTCATCACCCACAGCTTGGCGTTCTGATAGCCCTTCACCTGATCCTCGAAGCCGACCCAGGCGATCTGGCGACCGTCGGGCGAGACATCCGGCTCTCCCGAGGGGCCATGTTGACTGGTCAGCGGCGTCAAGTCGCCAGAGCTGACGTCGAGGGACCAGATGCGCGTGGCCAGGGGATCGTGCTCGGCGTCTTTCTCGCGCCCTGACGCGATAACCAAGGCGCGACCGTCGGGCGTCCAGTCGGCTTCGCCGGCGTCGAACGGCCCGGACGTCAGCTGGCGCGGCGTGCCGCCGTCTGCGGCAACCACGAAGACCTGTTCATGGCCAGGCTTGAGATAGCCTTCTCCGTCCTCGCGGTAGTGGAGTTGGGTGATGACCTGTAGCGGCTCGGCCCACTTGGCGCCTTCGGGCCGCGGCAAGGCGGCGCCGAGCTTGGCCGGCGGATCTTCCACCAGCATGGAGAAGGCGATGCGCTTGCCGTCGGGCGACCAGGCCAAGCCACCTGGCGCGGAGGGAAGATCAGCCAGTTTGGCCTGCCCCCCGCTCGCCAGCCAGCGCACCCAGAGCTGAGGGTGGCCGGTTTCGTCGGCGGCGATGAAGGCCAAGCGATCTCCGGTCGGGGACCAGCGTGGCGAGCCGCCGGCGATCAGCGGTTGCTGCTCGCCGCTCACGGGGTCGATGAGCCAGATCAATCGCCGCGCGCGGTCGGTCATCCGATCATAACCGATCCGCACGTAGGCGATCTGCCGTCCGTCGGTGCGGATCTGCGGATCGGCCGCATATTGCAGGGCGAAGAGATCGCCGGGCTGCAGGCCATTCTGCGGCGCAGCCCGCACGGCGGTCGCCACGGCCAAAGCGGCCAAGCCGACGATGATCATTTTCATTGCACGCCCCCGCTTCTCATTTGTGTCATCCCACACGCAGGACGCTGTCAGGCGTTCGGAGATGCGGGACCCAGGGGTCACAAACAGCGGCGGAAGCCGCTCCCAGGTCCCGGATAGCTCGCTACGCTCGCTTCCGGGATGACGCAATTGGTCGGTGAGACCAGCGCTAGACTCTCGTCGCCCCTACGCGCTGGGCGAGTGAGGCGGCCATGAATTGATCGAGGTCGCCGTCGAGCACCCCGGCCGTGTCGGAGGTCTCCACCTCGGTCCGCAGGTCCTTCACCATCTGGTACGGCTGCAGGACGTAGGAGCGGATCTGGTGACCCCAGCCGATGTCCGTTTTCTGGTCCTCCACCGCTTGGGCGGCGGCCTCGCGCCTCTGGAGTTCCTGTTCATAGAGCCGGGCGCGAAGCATCTTCCAGGCCTCGTCGCGGTTGCGATGTTGCGACCGCTGGGTCTGGCAGGCGACCACGATCCCGCTGGGGATATGGGTAAGGCGCACGGCCGAGTCCGTCTTGTTGATGTGCTGCCCGCCGGCGCCGCTGGCCCGGTAGGTGTCGGTGCGCACGTCAGTCGGATTGATTTCGATCTCGATCGTATCGTCGACCACCGGATAGACCCACACCGAAGCGAAACTGGTGTGCCGCTTGGCCGCCGCATCGAACGGAGAGATCCGAACCAGGCGATGCACCCCAGCCTCGGTCTTCAGCCAGCCGTAGGCGTTGGGTCCGGCCACCCTGATGGTCGCCGACTTGATGCCGGCTTGTTCGCCCGGCGTTTCTTCGATGAATTCCACCTGCATGTCGTGGGCGTTGGCCCAGCGGGCGTACATCCGCAGCAGCATGTTGGCCCAGTCGGCCGATTCCGTGCCCCCGGCCCCGGAATTGATTTCGACGTAGGCCTCGGCGCTGTCGGCCTCGCCAGAGAGCAGAGCCTCGAGTTCGGCCCGGGCGGCGGCCTGCTTTAGGGCCAGGAGCTGGGCGGCGACGTCGTTCAGCGAGGCCTCGTCCGTCTCAGCCTCGGCGAGCTCTGCGAAGTCGCCGGCGTCGGCCAGATCACGCTCGAACCGACGCACCGCCTCGATCTGGTCGGCCAGATGGGTGCGCTCGCGCATCAGCGCCTGCGCCTGGGCGGAGTCGTTCCAGAGGCTCGGGTCCTCGGCCCGGGCGTTCAGTTCGTCCAGTCTGCGGAGCGCGGGCTCCCAGTCAAAGACGCCTCCTGAGCAGACCGATGGACTGCTCGATATCCGCCGTCATGGCTTCGATATCCGCGCGCATGAGAGTTATGATCCCTGGAGGGTGGAAGGCGCGCCAGATAGGCGGCAAACCGCCCTAGTTCAATCCCTTGACGGGGTCCGGCGGCCTCACCGCCGTCGCGGGCTTCGGCGTATCGGCCGGCGTGGGCGGCGTCGCAGGGGTTATGGCGAAGGGCTTTTCCCCCACCCCCGGCGCGCTGACGGCCAGGGCCTGAGCCTGAGGTTCGGTGCCAGGCCGGAACGCCTCGCGATTGGGACCGACATTGGCGAATTTGGTTCCGAGCGGCGCCTTGAAGTCCAGGTAAGGATAGCCTTTCAAGGCCTCCTGCATGAACTCGATGAACACCGGCAGGGCGGCCACGGCCCCGGTCTCACCTTTGCCCAGCGAACGGTTGTCGTCGTAGCCGACAAACACCCCGACCACGATCTGTGGGGAGAAGCCCATGAACCAGGCGCTGCGGAAGTCGTTGGTGGTGCCGGTCTTGCCGCCGATATTGCGCCCGAGGGAGGCGGCCTGCACCGCGGTGCCCCGCTGGACCACCCCCTGCAGCATGGTGTCGATCTGGTAGGCGGTGATCGGGTCGATCAACTGGTCCCCTTGATAGGCGAGGTCCGGCCCATCGTCGCCGGTAAAGGCGCTGTCACAGTTCGGGCAGCCGCGCTCGTCGGCGCGCCAGATCACCTTGCCGTCGCGATCCTCGACCTCCTCGATCAGGTGTGGCGTGACCTTGCGCCCGCCGTTGACGAAGCTCGAGTACGCGCCGGTCATACGGTAGGGTGTCGTCTCTCCGGCCCCCAGCGCCATGGCCAGCACCGGCTCCATGCGGTCAACGACGCCGAACCGCTTGGCGGTATCGACGATGCGATGCATCCCGACCCTCTGGGCGATGCGAACGGTCATGGTGTTGAGCGACAGCTCAAGACCGCGGCGAAAGACCAGAGGTCCGAGGAAATTGTGCTCATAGTTTTCCGGCCGCCACATCTGGCCGCCGAAGCCTGGCAGGCTGATTGGCGCGTCCAGCACCACGCTGGCGGGCGTGAATTCCCCGCTCTCCAGCGCCGTGGCGTAGACGAACGGCTTGAAGGAGGAGCCGGGCTGTCGATAGGCCTGGGTGGCGCGATTGAAGTTTGAAAGCGAGAAGCTGTAGCCGCCGACCATGGCCAGCACCCGTCCGGTGTCAGGCTCCATGGCCACCAACGCGCCGTTGACCAGCGGCACCTGGCGCAGGTGGAAGCGTCCGGCCCCGTCGGGCTCGACGAATACCAGATCGCCGACCTTGAGGCCTTTGCCGGCTTGTTCCCAGTTGACGTCCTCGCCGAGCAGCGGGCCCGCGGTGTTGTCGTCGGCCGTCTGCACCCGCACGTCGCCGCCTGAGGCGGTCGTAACGACAGCGGCCTTCCAGTTGGTCCGCTCGGAGGGCGGTGTGGCGGCCAGGGCGGCTTTCTGCCAACCCTGAACAATATCGACATGGCCCCAGGCGCCGCGCCAACCATGCCGATGATCATAGGTCTCCAGGCCGTCCATCAGGGCGATACGGGCTGCAGTCTGCAAGCGCGGGTCGAGCGTTGTGCGCATGTAGTAGCCGCCGTCATTGACCCCGGCCCCGACGTTGCTGAGCTGCGACGCTTCGCGCTTCGCCTCGGCGACGAAGTAGTCGGCGTCACGGTACTTGGCCCGGGTCGGCGCGGTCTGCACCACCAAGTCCTGGGCCATGGCGGCCTTGGCGTCCGCCTCGGTGACCCAGCCGAGGTCAGCCATGTTCTGCAGGATCATGTTGCGCCGGCGTATGGCCGCCGCCTTGTCCTTGATCGGCTGATAGTTGTCGGGACCTTTGGGCAGAGCGGCCAGGTAGGCGCACTCGGCCAACGAGAGGTCGTTGATCGACTTGCCGAAGTAGTTGTAGGCCGCCGCGCCGACGCCGTAGGAGCGGTAACCCAACCAGATGTCGTTGAGATAAAGCTCGAGAATCTGCCGCTTGGAGAGCGTCTGTTCGAGCCGCTCGGCGATAATCGCCTCTTTCAGCTTTCGCCCGACGGTAACCTGATTATCCAGGAGGATGTTTTTCGCCACTTGCTGCGTGATCGTCGATCCGCCCTCGGGCCGGCGCCCTTGCAGCATGTTGAAGGCGTCCTTGAACACTGCCCGACCGATCCCGTTCACGTCGACGCCGCCGTGTTCGAAGAAGTTGTGATCCTCGGCCGCCAGAAAGGCGTAGATCAGCCGCGGCGGCATCTGGTCGTAGGGCACGTAAATGCGCCGGACCTTGGAAAACTCACCGATCAGAGTGCCATCCCAGGCATAGACGCGGGTGGCCGTGGGCGGATGAAAGTCAGCCAGTTCGTTGGCGTCGGGCATCTGGGCAAACAGGACGCCGGCATAGACCGCGGCGCACAGGGCGGTCGCACCGACCACACCCATGAAGATGATCCCGAAAATCGGGATCCGCCGACCGAAAAGCTGCAACGCCGCCTCGCCTCCGCGGAAAGCCCTTCCCGCCGCGCAGACGCTCTAGCGCCGTTCGCGACGGGCGCCAACGCACGCGAGGCAGGTCGCCTTAGCTGGCCGCCAGTTGAACGTCGCCGCGAAAATACCGGTCGATAGCGGCGGCCACGGAGTCCATCAGCTCGCCGCGGCGCACTGGATCGGTGAGCCGCGCTTCGTCCTCGCGGCTGGTGATGAAGCCCATCTCCAAAAGCACCGCCGGGACGTCCGGCGCCAGCAGGACGAAATAGCTCGCGTCGCGATGGGTTCGCGGCAGGACGTCGATCTTCTGGCCGATCTGGTCGACCAGCACCTGAGCGAACAGGTTGGAGCGATTGAGTGTCGAACGCTGGGTAAGGTCCAGAAGGATGCGCTTGACGCTCGGATCGCTGCGCGGCGCGGCGTGGTCGAACCACTCATGGCCGTCCAGCACCTCGTTCACCCTGGTCTCGCCGTGGCCGGAAAGCGTGTAGACGCTGGCCCCGTGCGGCGCGTCGTTATCGCCGGCCGAGTCGGCGTGCAAGGCGATGAAGAGATCGGCGCCGGCCCGGCGGGCGATGCGCACGCGCTCCTCCAACGGCACGAAGGTGTCGTCGCTGCGGGTCATTACAACCCGGTAGCGGCCCTCGCGCAGCAGCCGCTTTCGGAGCTGAAGGGCGGCGGCGAGGGTGACGTCCTTCTCATTGGCGTGCGGCCCGTGGGCTCCCGGATCGTGCCCGCCGTGACCGGCGTCAATGACGATGACCTTCCTCTCCGCCGGGCGCGAGGCCAGCCGGGTGCGGCCGGACCGGGTTTCGTGTCTGCTGAACGCCGGCGCCTCGTGCACGCTTGCCTCGCCAGCGCTCGCCTCCACAGCGATCGGCTCGGACGTCGGCGCCGACTGGGCGCTCGCACGCCCTTCGACGAGATCGACCACGTAGCGGTAGCCCGGATGAGCGGCGTCGGGCGGGATTTGAAAGCTCGCCTTGATCCGCGCCGGCCCGGCCAGCCGAAGCGAAAGCCTTAAGCCGTGACCGCCGGTCTCGATGCGCCAGTCCTTGACGAGGCCAAGACCGGCGCCAGTCAAGGATTGGTCGGGGGAAGCGCCAGTGACATCCAAGGTCAGTTGATCGCTCTCGCCCGGCTCGGGGCTCACCGACACGGGCCGGACACTATCGATGACCACGCGGGTCGCCGAAACGCCCCCACCGAGCCGCACGCCGAACTCGGTATTCGCCGCGAGCGCTGGCAAGGCGAGAGCGACCGCAGCCAGCACGGCCGCCGTCCTCGTCGCCCACTGGATAAGTCTCGCACCCATGGCGCGCTTATGACCGGCCCGCGATCTCCAAACCGTTAAGGAACGCGCGCTTTGACACCGAGCGCGACAAAAAGCGCCGCTTCCATTTCCTGTAGCGTTCCCATACATTGTGCGTGCGCATACGCCGTCTCCGGACTTGAGGGCGATTTTGCGCGCCTCGCGTCAGGCCAGCGCCTTCCAAGCGCAGACGCGTCAGCCAATTCGCGCCCGCAGTGAAAACGTGGGCGCAGCCAGAGAACACAACCCATGGGCGGCGCCGCCTCCATTCCGACCCCGATCCCGAGCCAAGGCGCCCTTCGCGCCCGCGCGGACGGTCAAGGCTGGCGCGCCCGCAGCCGGCGCCCCGGTCCGAGGGGGCGCCCCGGAGAATTCCCTTATGTCAAAGAAGTTGCTGATCGACGCCGCCCACCCGGAAGAAACCCGGGTGGTGATGCTGTCGGGATCCGAGGTCGAAGGCTTTGATTTCGAGAGCCGCGCCAAAAAACAGCTGCGCGGCAATATCTACCTCGCCAAGGTAACGCGCGTAGAGCCAAGCCTGCAGGCGGCGTTCGTCGAATACGGCGGCAACCGTCACGGTTTCCTGGCCTTCAACGAAATCCATCCCGACTACTACCAGATCCCCCACGCGGACCGCGAAGCGCTGATGCGGGAGGCCGACGAAGAGGAGGAGAGCGAAACCGTCTCAGCCGCCGAGAACGGTGAGGACTCCGAAAATCTGGGCGGGGACGACGAGGACGAAGTCGACGAAGCGGTCGCCCGCCGCCGCCGCAGGCTGATGCGCCGCTACAAGATCCAGGAAGTGATCAAGCGCCGCCAGATCATGCTGATCCAGGTGGTCAAGGAAGAACGCGGCAATAAGGGCGCGGCGCTCACCACCTACCTTTCCCTGGCCGGGCGCTACTGCGTCCTGATGCCGAACACCGACCGCGGCGGCGGCATCAGCCGCAAGATCACCGCTACGGCCGACCGCAAGCGCCTGCGCACCATCGTCCAGGATCTCGACGTGCCCCAAGGCATGGGCCTCATCGTCCGCACCGCCGGCGCAAAGCGCACCAAGGCCGAGATCAAGCGCGACTACGAGTATCTGTCGCGCGCCTGGGGCGACATTCGAGACAAGACCCTGCATTCCATCGCCCCTGCCCTCATCTACGAAGAAGAGGACCTGGTGAAGCGGTCGATCCGCGACATGTTCGACAAGGACGTGGATGCGGTGCTGGTCGAGGGCGACGGCGGCTTCCGTGAGGCGCGTGACTTCATGCGCATGCTCATGCCCGCCCAATCCAAGAAGGTGCAGCACTACACGGGCCCCGCCCCGCTGTTTGCCGCCTACAAGGTCGAAGACCACCTGGCCCAGATCTATTCGCCGACCGTGCCGCTCAAGTCCGGCGGCTACCTGGTCATCAACCAGACCGAAGCTCTGGTCGCCATCGACGTCAACTCGGGTCGCGCCACCCGCGAACGCAATGTCGAGGCCACGGCGCTCAAGACCAACACCGAGGCCGCGGCCGAAGCGGCGCGGCAGTTGCGTTTGCGCGATCTGGCTGGCCTCATCGTCATCGACTTCATTGACATGGAGGAGTCGAAGAACAATCGCGCCGTCGAGAAGGTGCTCAAGGATTGCCTGGCGCTAGACCGCGCTCGCATCCAGATGGGCCGAATCTCGAGCTTCGGCCTGATGGAGATCAGTCGCCAACGCCGGCGCACGGGCATCCTGGAGGGCACCACCCAGATCTGTCCGCATTGCTCCGGGGCGGGCCGCGTGCGCTCGGCGGAGTCCGCGGCCCTGGCGGCGCTCCGGGCGCTGGAAGTCGAGGCCCTGCGCGGCGGCGGCGAAGTGGTGCTGCGGGCCTCCAAGGAGACCGGACTTTACCTGCTCAATCACAAGCGGGACCACCTAGTGCGGCTGACCCGTAACCACGGTCTGTTTGTCAATGTGGTGCTCGACGAGACCTTGGCCCAGGCGGACCATCAGATCGAGCGCATCTCGAGCGAGCCCTTCGAAGGCGCCCGCGTCGAGAATTTGACCGCTTTCGCCCCAGAGACCCCGGCCGAGGCCGACGATTGGGTCGATATGGAAGAGGCAGAGGAAGAAGAGGAAGAAGCGGAAGACGACGAAGTCGAGGCTGGCGACGACACCGGAGAGGCGCCTCAGGCAGACACCGACGAAGGCCGCCGGCGCGGACGTCGGCGGCGGCGCGGACGGCGGTCCGACGAGCCACGTGCGCCGACGCCCGAAGCGGCGGCTCAGGAGGGCGGGGGTGAGGCTGGTCTCGGACGTCGTCGCCGCGGACGCCGCGGCGGCCGCAAGCCGCGCGAAGCCTCGGGCGATCCCTACGCCTGGGCTTGGCCGGCGCGTCTGTCGGGCGACGACCCCTATGAATGGCGGGGTCCCGTGGAAAGCGCGCCGGTGATCGAGTCCGAGCCCCCCGCGTTCGAAGCGATCGCGGCAGTCGAAGTCTCGGCGCCGGCCGATGTTCCGGCGCCAATTGAAGTGGTCGCCGAGGAGATTTGGGTGGAGCTGCCGGAAGTCGCGCCGGTCGCAAAACCTCGTGCGCGTCGTCGCCGCGGAGCGCGCGCCGAAGAAGCTGCCGTCGAGGCGTCGGTGGAGGCGGCCGTCGTCGAGGCGCCGGTGGCGGAGACGGTCGAAGTCCGCGTCGCGGAGCCGGCGATCGAACTCGCGCCCCCGGCGGCGGCGGTCATTACCGCTCCCGCGGAGCCGCCAGCCATGGTTCTGGCGGTCGACAACCCGACACCGGACCCGGCGGAGATTATCGCGCCGCCGACCTCGCCAAAGCGCGGGTGGTGGCGGCGCAGCGTCTGACCGGCTAGAGTCGCGGGGCGGGGCGAAGCGAGACCTTAGAGATCGTGATCCCCTCCCCTCGCCGCGCTGTTTCAGGGCTCGCCCTCGCCGTCGCGCTCGCCGTTGCGGGGCCGGTTCTCGCCCAGGCCGACGATCAGATCTCCATCGTCCGGGATACCGAGATCGAAGCCATCCTGCATGAGGAGGCCGATCCAGTCTTCGTCGCCGCCGGGCTCGACCCCAAGAAGGTCGAGATCCACCTGGTGGGCGACAAGGAGATCAACGCGTTTTCCGCCGGCGGTCTCAATATCTACCTCAACACTGGTCTCATCCTGCAGACCAGGGATCCGGACCAGCTCGTGGGCGTCATCGCCCACGAGACCGGCCACGTCGCCGGCGGGCACGTGGCGCGCTCCGGCGCGGCGACCAAGGCGGCGCTGGGACCCATGCTGGCGAGTGTGGCGCTCGGGATCCTGGCGGCGGCGGCGGGCTCGCCGGAAGGCGGCGCCGCCCTCATTTTCTCCTCCGGCTATTTTGGCGAGATCGGCGTGCTGGGCTATTCGCGCGAGCAGGAATCCCGAGCCGACGAGGCGGCCGCGACCTACCTCGAGAGCGCGGGCATGTCCGGTCGAGGGCTCGTCGATTTCTTCGACAACTATCGCTACCAGGAGGTGTTCGACGACGAGCGGAAGTTTCCCTACTTCCGCGATCACCCGTTGTCGGACGAGCGGATCGAGGCCCTGCGCGTGCGCGTCGAGCGACAGGCGCACTTCGGCGTATCGGACAGCCCGCACCTGATCGCCGAACACCAGATCATGAAGGCCAAACTCGATGCCTTCGTGAACGGGCCCTACCAGACAGCGATCGACTATCCGGACAGCGATCAGTCGTATCCGGCCCGCTACGCGCGGGCCATCGCCCTCTACAAGTCCAACGAGACGGACCAGGCGGTCAAAGCCATCGACGCGTTGATCGCCGAGCAGCCGACCAATCCTTACCTCTGGGAGCTCAAGGGCCAGGTTCTGTTCGAAGCCGGCCGGATCAAGGAGTCCGTGCCGGCCCACCGGCGCAGCGTGGAGCTGAAGCCAGACGCGCCGCTTCTGCACATCAACTATGGTCAGGCGCTTCTGGGGTTGAACGATCCCTCCCAACTCGATGAAGCGGTCTCGCAGCTGAAGACCGCCCTCGAGACCGAACCGGACGACGCCATCGGCTGGTGGCTGCTCGCTCAGGCCTACGACGGTCAGGGCCATCCCGGCCTGGCAAGGCTCGCCACGGCCGAGCAGAAATTCTATCTCGGCCAGGCGACCGACGCACGGGTGTTCGCCCTGCGCGCCCGCGAACTATTGAAGAAGGATTCTCCTGAGTGGCGCCGCGCGACCGACATCATTCTCTCCTCCAAGCCCACGGCCGACGACCTGAAGGCCATGTCCCGGCAAGGATGAAGCTGGTTCTGTTCGCCGCCGCAGCGGCCCTGACCCTCGCCGGTTGTCAACGCGAATCCGACGCGGCCTTCGGCGAGCGTGTGCGCGCCTATCTCCTCGCCCATCCGGAGGTGCTCGAGGAGGCCAGCCAGAGGCTGCAGGACAACGCAGAGGCCAAGGTCCAGGCCGCCATGCGCAAGGCTGAGACGCAGCTCCCGGCCCTGCGGGCGGCCGTGGAGCGGGACCCACGCGACTTCGTCGCCAACCCGAACGGAAAAATCACCGTCACCGAGTTCTACGACTACCGGTGTCCGCACTGCATCAACATGGCGCCCGGGATCGTCGCCCTGATCAAGGGGCATCCCGAGGTCCGGTTCGTGTTCAAGGAGATGCCGATCTTCGGGGCGGCGTCCGACCACGCCGCCTATGCGGCCCTGGCGGTCAAGAAGGACGGCGGCGACTACCTGGGCCTCTACCAGGCCTTCATGGCGGCGCAGCCGCTCGACGACCAAGCGGTCGACCGAATCGCCATCGCCCATGGGGCCAAGGCCTCAGATATTCCCCCGAACGCCGACAACACAGCGCACCTCGCCGCCACCAGGGCTCTGTTCGACAAGCTCGGTATGGACGGGACGCCGGGTTTCGTGATCGGCGACAAGATCATCACCGGTGAATACCCCGATCGGATCAGCGCGGCGATTGCGGCGGCAAAGAAGTCGGCAGGGATGTGATCCAGGGGCGCCGCTCCTGGCGCTCCAGCTTTCGCTGACGGCGCTCTAGTACGGCGGCGGCTTTTGGACCCGTTGCGCCCTGGCCGCGTCGGTCCACCACCTTAGATCATCGGCGAAGCGGCCAAAGGCGTGAGTCAATGCCGCCCCCGCGACGCCGAGTGGCTCGCCCGCCTCGTCCAGTGTTTCGTCGATCGGACCAACCGTCAGCGTACTGGAGATGACGACCATGCCCATCTCGCACAACGTGTTGTGCCAGGCGTAGCTCGACCGCGTGCCGGCCAGGCGGCCAAACGAGTAGCTGGCGATGGCTGCGGGCCTCCAGAACCACTCCTCGAGAAAGTGATCGGTGAGATTCTTGAGGCCCGGTTGGACACCCCAATTGTACTCGCCGGTCACGAAGACGAACGCGTCGGCTGCCCGTATCTTCTCGGCCAGCGCTTCCAAAGCGGGTGGCGCCGCTCCGGGTGGATACTCTTTGTACATGCGATCGAGCATCGGCAACCCGACGGCCTTGGCGTCGATCAACTCGACGTCATCCCCGCGGCCAGACATGCCCTTGACCAGATAGTTCGCCAGCCGGATGCCTCTCCGGGTCGAGCGATAGGAGCCATAGAAAACCAGAATTCGGTGACCCATGCTCCGGCTCCGTCCTCAGCGTCCGCGTTCATATCGGCCGAGCGCCGCAGTTCAGTAGAACAATTTGCGCAGACTGAGCGTGATGGCCCGGCCGACGGGGTCGATGTAGCCGGGTTGGTAGCTCAGCGGCGTGGCGCCAAAGCCGTCGCGCACGCCCACCCGGTCGTCGAGCAGATTGGTGACCGCCAGTGTCACCCGCGCCCCGCGCAACCATGGAAGACGCCGAACGACTTGACGCTGGCGACCCAGGTCGTCCCACAGGCGGAGGTTGAGCGTGGTGACGCTGGAGAAGTCGAGGTTCTCGGTCGGCGTGCCGGGCAGGCCGATCACGTGGGTGCCCTGGCGCCAGTCCTCCGACAGGCGCGCGCCGAAACCGGCGAGCGTCATACCCAGCTGGCCCTCGATCTCGTTGCGGTACTGGCCGCCTGTTACGGAAGCCGGCGCGCCGCCGAGCAGGTTCAGCGTCGGCCCGCCAGGGCTGACCAGCACGCGGTCGGTAAAATAGATCGTGTGGTAGACGGCCACCTGGAGCCGGCCGCCCGTCGGCGGGCCGCCGCCGAAGCGTCCGAAGCCGCCACGGCCGCCCCCTCCCCCGAAGCCGCCCCGGCCAGATCCCCCGCCGCCCGGACCGCCATCGCTTCCGGAGCGCTGGCTGCCCGCACCCGTGGTCCGGTCGGTGTCACCGCTTTGACCCGAAGGCGCGCCGGAGTCGGGGCCGCCGGGCCCGTCAGGGCGCGGGCGCCGGAGGCCCTGAAAGTCGCGTCGCTGGGGCTGCTTTCCGATCGGCCGCGAATAGTTGAGCCCCCAGCGCAGCTCCGTGCGCTCGGACCTGGCGAAGTTGACCGCCCGGATGTCCTCCTCGACCAGCACGCCCTCGTCGTCGCGCACGAACCGGGTCGGGAAGGCCATCTCGATCGCCGCCGACGCGGCGGGGAAAATGGCGATCGGGTTGTCGATGTCGCTCTTGATGTAGTTGGCGGTGAAGGTGAAGTCCTGACTGGGAATCGGTTTGAAGGTCAGGCCGATCTTGGTGACATTGCGGTTGTCGTGGGTCAGCAGGGGATTGCCGCCGGTCACCTGGGTGACATCCACCGTCTGGCCCGTCGCGTAGTCGAGCACCGGCACGCCCGGCGTATAGACGATCGCCCCGGCGAGCTGCTGCACGGTCGGCGCGGCCTGGTCGTTGGTGTGCGAGAATATGAAGTTGTAGCCGGCAATGGGCGTCCAGTTGACGCCGTAGCCGAAGGCTTTCAGCGTCCCGACGTCGGAGAGCTGGTCGATGGCCATGTTGGCGTTCAGCGACAATTCGCCCAGGAACGGCAGGAAGTGATTGCGGCGGCTGGTCACGGGCAGATCCAGGTTGAGCCGGGCGCTGGCGTCGTTGCGCGTCAGCCAGCTCGCCTGCGCGCCGCTGATGCGCGTCGAATAGCCGCCCTGCCAGCTCTGGGTGTCGCCAGCCTCGCCGCTGACGTAAAATTCCCCCGCCGGGAGCTTAAACAGCGGCCCGTTGGCCAGCACCTGCAGGTTGGCGGAATCGGTGATCGAGCGGGCGTAGTCCTGCGCCAGGCTGGGCAGCAGCCCCGTCGGCAGCGGCCCGAACGGATCAAGCGTCGGCGAGCGGGCGGCCAACAGGGCCTGTATTCGGGACGGGTTCACCCCCACGTCGGTGTCGGTCTGGGTGTCGGCGTGGTCGAAGGCGTCGGTCAACGACAGGCGCCAATGGCCAAAATCCTTGTTGACCGTCGAGCCGAGATGGGCCGTCCAGCCATCGACGTATTGATTGAGCGGCCGGTTCACATAGCGATCGACCGCCACCGGCTGGGAGAAGGGCGAGAACGGGTCGCCGGCCGGGACGTCGAGCCCGATCCCGGGCAGCCCCTGCAGGGAGTCGCTGCGGCTGAAACTCAGCGTGGCGTTGACGGTCGCGACCACGCCGGCGCCAAGCGGATGGGTCAGGACGGCGTTGGCGGTCAGGGCCTGGCTGGCCGGTGACAGGCTGCGGTCGCCAGCGACATCGGTGACGTTGGGCGTCCCGGCCGTGGGCGCGAAATCGCCGAGGGTGAGCGGACGCCCGCCCGCGCCAACGGGGACCCCGGCCACCGTCACCGGCCGTCCGACGAGGGCGCTCAGGGCCGGATCGATCTGGCCGCCCGGCGTGGCGGAAACGACGTTTCCGGTCAGATCGTAGGGGATGGCGGGGGTCGGTTCGATGGTGTCCCGGGCCGCGTCGGTGATCCCCGAGGCGCCGGTGTACTTCAGGTCCAGGTTCAACCGGTCGTCCCGCCGGATGTGCAACAGGTCGGCTTCCGCCTGGCCGGTAACCTCTCCGCCCTCGGTCGGGCCGCCGCCGACGGCCTCCAGGGTGGTGGCATGGAAACGCCGGCGCAGGACGATGTTCACCACCCTCTGGTCGGCGGAGTAGCCGTATTTGAGCGACACCTCCTCGGGCAGGATGTCGATCCGCAGGATCGCCTCGGTGGGGATGTTCTGCACCTCGTTGAACGACGAGATTCGGCGGCCGTTGACCAGGATCACGGGCGTCTCGCCGCCGCGGCCGCGGTCGCTGCGGGTTTCGGGCGCGATCTCGTTGATCAGCTCGTTGACGGTGCTGACGCCGAAGCTTTGGATCTCCGCCGGCGTGAACTGGATCTCGGGCTCGATGTCCCCGACCACGGCGCCATACTGCTTGGCGTAAATCTTGCTACGGGCGGTTACTTCGACCCCGGCGACACTCGTCGGCTTGGCGTGCTCGGAGTCGCCCGGATCGTCTTCGTCGGCCACGGCGGCGGCGCGGGTTGGCCGCTTGGCCGCCGGCTTCCTGGTTGGATGGGGCTGAGCGGTGGGAGCCGTGGCCGGCGGCGGGCCGGCCGTCTGAGCGGCGGCCGAATTCCACGCGCCTATCGCCAGAAGGACCGCGAAGCTCGCCCCGGCCCGCGTCGTCGCCATCAAATCCCCACCACATGCTGCTCTGGTCGCGCCGGTGTCATCCCACGGACGGTTTGCAGATTCGTGTCGCCGCTGACTTTCGCGCCACGTCGTGGAATCGGCTGATGGGTTTGGATGGCCCGTGGTACCGCCTCCCCGGTTCGAACGGGGGACCTCTAGATCCACAATCTAGCGCTCTAACCAACTGAGCTAAGGCGGCGCGCGCGGGGCGGCGAGACGTTTAGGCGGGAAGCCAGAATCGATCAAGCCGGCGCAAAAATCAAAGCCCCGGAGGCGGGCCTCCGGGGCTTTGGGTCGTGTTTGCGGTCGCGTCAGTCCTTGGGCAGGACGAACACGAGCGGCACCGTAACCTTGGCGCCTCCAACCGGCTGGCCGTCACGCGTCAAAGGCCGCATGCGGAACATGCGCGACAATTTCAACGCGGCGGTGCCAAAGTCCTGGCCTGCGGGCTCTTCCGAGCTGACTTCGCAGTCGCTCATCGAACCCCGCTCGGTCACCGTGCACGTGATCGTCGCTCTGCCCGAGACACCCATCCGCGAGGCGCGCTCGGGATAGTACTGGGTCATGGCGTCGGAGTCGGGCCTGCTGATCCAATCCGGCTGACTGATCACGGACGGCCGGGGCGGTGGCGGCGCCGGGGAGGCGACGACCGGCGGGGCCGGCGGCGCAGGCCTGGGAGCTTCCACCGGCCGGATCAGCAGCGGCGGCGGGGCCGGGATGTTCGGCGCGAGCACGGCCGGCGGTCGCGGCTGAACCGGCGGCGGAGGCGGCAGGTTCTTGGGCGGCGGCGGCGGAGGAGGGGGCGGCGGAGGCGGCGGCGGCGGCTTGATCAGCTGCGCGTTGGTCTTCTCGTCGCTGTACTCCTGGTAGTGGGCCTTGAATTTCCACTGCCAGAGGTAAAAGCCGATGATGCCGTGCAGCGCCACCGCGACCGCAATGCCGATCCAGATGCCGTTGGTGTTCCTAGGGCGCGGAACGTCGAACGGGTTGTGCGACGGGTGGGCTATGTCCACCGCGGAGGGACGGGCGGGGGGCGTTTCTGTCATTTTTTCAGCCCCGACTTGTCCTCGCCAACCAGGGCGACGCTGTAGAACCCGTTATCCTGGAGCTTGTTCATGACCCCCATGAAGTCTTGGTACATGAGGTCCTGATCGCCCCGGATGAACACGCGCATATTGGTCGGATTGGATCCGCCGATCGCTGCCTTGAGGTCGTCGCCAAGGGTGCTGAGATCCGACGGATTGTCGTTCACATACACCCGACCGTCCTTCTTCAGAGAGATGTAGACGAGCTTCGGCGGCTTCCGGGTCGGCTTGGCCATCGCTGGCGGCAAATTCACCTTGATCGTCACGCTGGCGAGCGGCGCCGCCACCATGAAGATGATCAAGAGCACCAGCATGACGTCCACGAAGGGTGTGACGTTGATGCTGTGATTTTGCGCGACATCGTAACGGCCGCCGCTAGGCCCTGAGAGTTTAGCGGCCATTAGCCTTACGCCCCCTTGTCGAGCTGCCGTGAAATGGCGTTGACCAATTCAGCGACGAAGCCTTCGGAGCGTGAGCCGTAGCTGGTGATCTGCGTCTGGAAGTAGTTGTAGAACACCACCGAGGGAATGGCGGCGAAGAGGCCGATACCGGTCGCCAGGAGGGCCTGGGCGATACCGGGAGCCACGACGGCCAGGTTGGTCGTGTTGGTGTTCGCGATGCCGATGAACGAGTTCATGATCCCGTAGACGGTGCCGAACAACCCGACGAAGGGGGCATTCGCGCCGACCGAGGCCAGGAACTGCATGCCGCCGGAGAGGCGGCGCGCCAGTGAGGACTGCACGGCGCCGATCGCGGTGGACGCCCGCATCAGCGTGGAGTCACGGAACTCGCCGGTGACGGCAAGGCCCGCCTGACGGGACAGTTCCACTTCAGATGCGGCGGCGGCGGCCATGTCGGCCATCGGATTGCCGGCGAAATCCTCGGATTCGGCGATCCGGCCCATCTCGTTGATGGACTTGGCGCCGCGGAAGGATTCGAGGAACCGATCCGACGTCTTCTTCAGGCTGCTGAATTCCACCAGCTTGATGATCAGGAGGGTCCAGGAAAGGATCGAACAGGCCAGCAGGCCGATCATCACGATCTTCACCACCAAGTCGGCCTGTACGAACATGCCGATCGGCGTCAGGTGGCCGGCCTGGGATCCGCCGACCTTCAAGCCCTCTGCGCCTTCCGAGCCTTGGTCGGTGGCGGCGGGCGCCGCAGGGGCGGCGGTGTCGGCCGAAGCTGTGGCCGGCGTCGGCGCCGGGGTTTGGGCCATGGCGGCGGGCGCGCTCGACAGGAGCGCAACTGCGCCTATCAACGCGATGATGGGAGAAGTGCGTTTCATTTCGAGCATCTGTCGCCGGTTCCTGATTGATCTGGCTCTGTGAGGGTGGACGGGATCACCGCACGCGCGCCTCACCCGGATTACCGCGCTGTTAGTCTTGCGGCGTGGCACGTTTGGCAATCCCTTTTTTCGGCGTCAAGGGGGCCATCAGATGGAGAAAAGGGGAAACCATGCCCCTGATCGCTGGTAATGCTGCATCGCACCGGCGCACAAAGCGTCAAGCTTGAGAGAATATCCGGAGATTTTTGCCCCATCATGCTGCGCTGCACCCTCAATGACGAAACTGTTCGGTCGGCTCAAAGCATCGTCGCACAAGCCGTTGAACGTTCGCTGGGCGCCACGGGCGCAAGAAAGCGGCGGGCTGCGTTCCTGGCCTATCGGAAGGATTGCTGCGTTGGGATCGGCAGGCTTGAAAACTGGCGCCGGGCAAATGCGGACAAGCCTGAGAAAATGGCGCCAGGCGCAAGCGGACAAACCCTAGAGAATGGTGCCTGGGGGCGGATTCGAACCACCGACACGCGGATTTTCAGTCCGCTGCTCTACCAACTGAGCTACCCAGGCCCACGAGCGCGCGCCCGAAACCTTGAACCTCCGGCGCGCCTCGGCGGCGTTGCCGCGCAGTGGGGTCGCCCCGTGGGGAGGGCGGTCTATAGGCAAGGGGCGCCGGCTTGTCCAGCAACTCAGGCCTCCTCGTCGGTGTCATCCCCCGGCGTTTCTTCCTCGCTCTCACGGGCGATCGAATAGCCGCCGGTAAGCCAGCGATGCAGGTCGATGTCGGCGCAGCGCGGTGAGCAGAAGGGCCGGACCTTCGGGTCGGCCGTCTTTCCGCAAATCGGACACTTGGGGGTCGTCACGCTCGCCTCACCCCATAGCTAGCCTCGCCTGCGGCTGCGACGAGCGCCAGACGGGCGCCGAAGCGGGCCGTGAGCCGCGGCAGAAACGGACGCGCCGCCGTCTCCACCGCTGAGCACGCTCGCAGCTCGAACCGTCCGCCCGGGTCGGCCATGGCCTCCCGCTCCAGAGCGCGCAGCGCCGCCATGGCCTGGGCGATCGGCTCCGGCTCGCCGCGCGCGTCCCTCAATTGTTCTATGACCGGACGGCCTCGCCGCGGAATGGCCAACTCCAGGGTCCCGAACCTGGAAACCTGGCCGATCACGACCCCGGGATTGTCGGGCGCAAAGACTGATCTCGCCGCCGCCGTCAGGGCGGCGCCGTCGGCCCCGCGACCGGTCAGATCGATCACCACGAGGCCACCCAGCCCCTTGAGCCGGAGAACCCGCGCCGCCTCGGCTATGGCGGCGAGGTTCGCCGCGCGGGCGGCGCGCTTGGCGCCCTCCCCGCCCCGACCGCCGAGGTCTACATCCACGGCCGTGAGCGCGCGCGTCGGCTCCACGGCCACCGTGCCGCCGCCGGGCAGCGGGAAGACGATCTCCAGCGCTTCGGCCTCGGCCAGATCGGCCATGGCGCGGGCGGCCGGACCCGTTTGAACCGGTGCGCCCTTGGCGAGGCCGGCGAGCTGTTCGGAGCTATCGGGTCCCGGAGCGAGCAGGCGGATCGGTCCCTCCGCGGGCCCCAGCCAGCGGGCGAGCGCGCCCTTGCCGCGCCGCGCCTCGGCGCGGATCACCACTTCGACCCACCCACCCTCGCGCACCGGACCTTCATCAGGCTTGAGGTTGAGCGCCGCATCCGGCCCCTCGCCGAGGTCGAGAAACGCCAGGCCGGCGCCGCGCTCGACCGATCTCACCCTGGCGATGAGGTGCGCGCCGAGCCGTTGGACCTCTGGCTCTCCTTCGCGCGCGATCATCAGCCGTTCGGGGCGTCCGCGCAGGGTAACGACGGCGCGGGTTTCGCCAACCCCTTCATCGAGGAAAAAGGCCCGCTCGCTCATGGAAAATCGTAGCCGAGGCCCGCCAGAAGACAGGTCGTTTCGTAGAGCGGCAGGCCGACCACGGCGGTGTAGGAGCCGGTGAGGCTGACGACGCACGCCCCTGCCCGCCCCTGGATTCGATAGCCGCCCGCGGCGCCGCGCCACTCCTCGCCGTCGAGCAGGCGAGCGATATCCGCTCGACCGAACCGTTTCATGCGGATGCGGGCCTCAGCCAGACGCGAGGACCGTCGGCCGTCCGGGCCGATCACACAGACGCCGGTGACGACCGCATGCCCGCGGCCGGAAAGCTGGCCCAGCATCCTGGCCGCCTCGTCCCGCTCGGCCGGTTTGCCGAGCTTGCGTCCGCCGACCGAGACAATGGTGTCGGCGCCGACAACAAAGGCGCCCGGGTGACGCGCCGCACCGGCGGCGGCCTTGAGCGCCGCAAGGCGCAGGGCGGCGCGGCGGGCAGTCTCACCTGGGAGGGTGGTCTCATCGACGTCGGCCGGATCGACAGCATCGGGCGCCAGGCCGATCTGGGCGAGGAGATCGAGGCGGCGCGGACTGGCGCTGGCCAGGACCAGACAGTGTCGAGGCGCCGGACTCATGTGGCCTCCATAACCGGGTCGTCCTGGCTTGTCTCTTTCCCGTGCGACGTCTGGTCTCGCATCCGGCGCTTGATTGCGCCGCCGCGGCCTATACGGTGGATTGAACAATCGTTCGAATTTGCGGCGCGCGCGGGAGTCGAGGTGAATGAGCAAGCGTTTTGAAGGCACCAACGATTACGTCGCGACGGAAGATCTCAAGATCGCCGTGAACGCCGCGATCGCGTTGGAGCGGCCGCTGCTGATCAAGGGAGAGCCCGGCACTGGCAAGACGGTGCTGGCCTACGAAATCGCCAAGGCGCTCGACGCTCCGCTGATCACCTGGCACATCAAGTCCACCACCAAGGCCCAGCAGGGGCTCTATGAATATGAGGCGGTGACGCGCCTGCGCGACAGCCAGCTCGGCGATGAGCGCGTCAAGGACGTCGCCAACTACATCAAGCGCGGCAAGCTCTGGGACGCCTTCGACGCGGAGGCGCGGCCGGTTCTGCTGATCGACGAGATCGACAAGGCCGACATCGAATTCCCGAACGATCTCCTGCAGGAGCTCGATCGCATGGAATTCTATGTCTACGAAACCGACGAGACGATCCGGGCCAAGGTGCGGCCGGTGGTCGTGATCACCTCCAACAATGAGAAGGAGCTGCCGGACGCCTTCCTGCGCCGCTGCTTCTTCCACTACATCCGCTTTCCCGACGACGGCACGATGCGGGAGATCATTGAAGTCCACTACCCCGGCATCAAGCAGAAGCTGGTCGCCGAGGCGCTGCGTATCTTCTACGACATGCGCAAGGTGCCGGGCCTGAAGAAGAAGCCGTCGACCTCCGAACTGCTCGATTGGCTCAAGCTGCTGATGGTCGAAGACATGGACGCCGACGCCTTGCGCGAACGCGATCCCACCAAGCTGCTGCCGCCGCTCCACGGCGCCCTGCTTAAGAACGAGCAGGATGTTCACTTGTTCGAGCGCTTGGCGTTTCTGGCCCGACGGGAAGGCACTCAGGCGCGCCCCGGCCAGAGTTAGCGCTGCTTACGGCTAATTCACTGGACGGTCGCTTCGGCCTGGCCCAAATCTCCAGTCATCTGGAGAGAAAACCTGGTCATGCGCACGTTCCTGATCCTTTCCGCTGCGAGCCTGGCCCTGGCCGGCTGCTATCGTCCATTCCATCACCACTTTGGTGAGCTGCGCGCTGTCAGCCAGCTCACCTGCCCTCAGACCGAGGGCCAGCTCACGCGGACGAACGCCGCCGCGGACGGCAAGACCTGCAGCTATTCGGGACCTGACGGCGCGGTCGTGAACCTCCAGATCCTGGCGCTGGCGGACGCCGACGCGAGTGCGGCGCTGACACCCGTTGAGACCAAGCTGCGCGGGGAGATCCCGACCACCGCGGACGCCGACGACAAAGACGGCCCGGGCGAGGGCCGCGTCGATATCGACCTGCCTGGCATTCACATCCATGCTGCGGGCCGCGACAACGACCACGGCGCCGGCAATGTGCAGATCGGCAGTGATGACGGTCACGGCGGGCCGGGTTCGGTCAACATCAGCGCCCACGACAAGGGCGCCGAGATCCGTGTCAATGACGGTCGCGGCGGAATTCGCCGCAAATTCATCCTGGCGTCCGACACCGCCGGACCGAACGGCTACAAGGTTGCCGGCTACGACGCGCGTGGCCCTCAGGGCGGGCCGTTGGTGGTCGCCTCGCTCCTCGCCAAGTCGGACGACCAGGACCGGTTCGAAGACGACATCACCCAGCTGCTGCGGATCAACGTCGGCGGCCACTGATCGGCCCCCACATAGTCGGAGCCTGCTTCACGCCGATGAAGTCGCTCAGGCTTCGGCATTGACCACACCGGTCACGATCGTCGGCGCCGGCCTTGGCGGGCTGACCCTCGCGCGCGTTCTGTACGTTCACGGCGTCCCCGCGACAGTCTACGAGGCCGAGCCCTCGTCCGAGTCTCGCACGCAGGGCGGACAGCTCGATATCCACGCCTACAACGGGCAACTCGCGCTCAAGGCGGCGGGCCTGTTCGACGCGTTCCTCGGCCTGATCCACGCCGGGGGTGAAGCGACGCGGATCCTCGACCACCACGGGACGGTGCTCCTCGACGAGCCTGATGACGGTTCGGGCGACCGTCCTGAGGTGCTTCGGGGCGATTTGCGGCGCATCCTCCTCGAGTCCCTGCCTGCAGAGACGATCCGGTGGGGGAAGAAGCTCACTGGTGTTGCAGCGCTCGGCGGCGGCCGACACGAGCTTGCGTTCGCCGATGGGTCCACCGTCCAAACCGCACTCCTCGTGGGTGCGGACGGCGCCTGGTCGAAGGTCCGGCCACTGCTCTCGGAAGCGAAGCCCGAATACGTCGGCACGTCGTTCATCGAGACCTACCTGCACAATGCCGACGCTCGCCACGCCGCGGCGGCCGAAGCGGTCGGCGGCGGCGTAATGTTCGCGCTCGCCCCGGGAAAGGGAATCGTCGCCCACCGTGAGCCGGGAAGCGTCCTTCATGTCTACGTCCAGCTAAACCGCACCGCCGGGTGGATCGCCGGCATCGACTTTACGGACACCGACGCCGCGACGGCGCGCATCGCGGCCGAGTTCGACGGCTGGGCGTCGGAACTCATCGCGCTGATCACCGAGAGCGACACCCCGCCGAACCCGCGCATGATTTATGCCCTCCCGGTTGGCTGCCGATGGGGCCGCGCGCCGGGGGTGACGCTCCTGGGTGACGCCGCTCATCTGATGGCGCCATCAGGTGAGGGGGCGAACTTGGCGATGTTCGACGGCGCCGAGCTCGGAACGGCGATCGCCGCGCATCCTGACGATATCGAAGTGGCGCTCGGCGCCTACGAAGAAGCGATGTTCCGTCGCAGCGAGCCGGAGGCTGCAGATGCGCGCCGCACCCTGGAGCTCTGCCTGGGCGACCGCGCGCCCTTCGGACTCGTCGATTTCTTCACCGGCGCCCTGGGGAGGGAGCACGAAGGCGCCGCGCAATCCCTGCCAGCGCAGATTTCGCCTGATCGAAGTCGGCTTTGATGTTCAAGCCGGCGAGACCTCGACAACCTTGTAGGTGAGCGGGCGGTCGTCCTCGTCGGTCACGGTCACATATTCCCCGACCGCGAAACTGTGGTCACCCAGGCGAAAGACGGGTTCGTCCTCGACCACGCCGCCGACCTCGAAGTCGAAATACCAATGCGCCCCGCGGCGCATCAGGCGGCCTTCCACGGGATCCTCGTCAGGTGCGAAGCGCCGAGCCCGGCAGGCTTCGCGGACCTTGCTGTAAGTCTCTCCGTCGAGCCGACCCTCGGCGGTCAAGGGCGCGACGAGCGTATAGCCTCGATGGTCGTCGCCTTCGACGAAGCCGGCGCCAGGATTGCGCGCCAGCCGCATGACGATGCGGGAGAGGCTCACGGGAGGCTCCTTGGAGGTCAGTGCGACAGGAAGAGCGAGGGGCTCTCGGCGTTAAGAAAGGTGCGGGTAGCGCCCCCGAAAATGAACTCGCGCAGGCGGGGATGGCCGAAGGCGCCGGCCACGAGAATGTCGGCTGCAGCGTCCTTCGCCGCGGCGAGCAGGACCGGGGCGGCCTCGCCCTGAACGTGCAGGACTTCCAGATCGCTGGTGATGCCGCGAGCCTCCAGGAAGGCCTGAAGCCGCGGCGGATCGCATTTGCGCGACGAGGAGGTCGGCGCGGTCAGCACCACCACCCGGGACGCGCGTTGCAGCAGGGGCAGCGCCGTGCGCATCGCCCGGCTCGCCTCCTTGCCGCCGTCCCAGGCCACGGCGACCACGCCGCCCACCTTCAGGCCGGGTCGCGCGACGATGGTCGGCCTCTGCTCGCCGGCGACGATCTGTTGGAAGGACTCGGCCAGGGAGCCGCGCCCGCGGGCGGCGGTGTCGTCGAACACCAACACGTCCGACAATCGGCCCTCCATGGCCAGACCCGACCAGACGGGCGACTTCAGGGCAATGAAGCTCTTGCGCTGGTAGGGCGAGGCCTCGAAGATCTTGCGCGCCGCCGCCTCGCCCTCCTGAGCGGCCAGCCGAATGCTCTCCACGGCCGTGGCCTGGACTCCCCCCATGAAACCGTCGCCCATCCAGGGGATCAGGTCGGCCACGTCGGCCGGTGCGTGGACGCAGGCGAGCTCGGCCCCGAACGGTTCGGCCAGGGCCGCCCCTGCGGCGACCAGCCGTCCGTCCGCCTCCCCGCCCGAAAGCGGCGTCATGATCCTCGCCCAATCCATCTTGGTCTCCCTGCGGCCCCGGCTCACTGCCGGCCCGCGCGCGACGTTTGTCAAGCAAGGCGCGAAGCCACGCCTTTCCCAACGCTTAACGGAACCCGCGAAGCCGGTGTATGATCCCGCGCAAAGGAGTCAGCCGTGGATTTCACCGCCAAGCTCGCCCGGGCGTGGAAGACGTCGGGCACGTCGCTGTGTGTGGGACTGGATCCCATCATCGAACGCATGCCGGAGCCGTGCCGCAGCGCCGACCGGCCCGTTCTGGCGTTCAATCGGCTGATCGTCGATCTGGTCGGCGGGCGCGTGGCGGCATTCAAGCCCCAGTTCGCCTACCACGCAGCCGTGGGCGCCGAAGAGGATCTCGCGCAGACGATCGCCTACATACGTGAACGCGCGCCCCACGCCTTCGTCCTGCTCGACGCCAAGCGCGGCGATATCGGCTCGACGGCTGAGATGTACGCACGGGAGGCTTTCGAGCGCTACAACGCCGATGCAGTGACCGTTAACCCCTATATGGGCGACGACACGGTCGAGCCTTTTCTGCGCTGGCCGGATCGCGGGGCCGTCGTGCTCTGCAGAACCAGCAACCCGGACGCCAACCGGTTCCAGACCGCGGACGCCGCGGGCGAACCCCTCTACCTCGCGGTCGCGCGCCGGGCCGAAGACGTGTGGAACAAGCTCGGCCCGACCATGCTCGTGGTCGGAGCCAACGCCCCGCGCGAGCTCGCGGCCGTGCGCGCCGTCGCGCCGAGCCTCACCATCCTGGCGCCGGGCTTTGGCGAGCAGGGCGGCTCGGCCGAGGCCGTGATGCGGGCCGGACGACGCGCCGACGGCCAGGGACTGTTCGTCTCGGCTTCGCGCTCGATCCTCTATGCGGGCGGCCCCGAGAAGATCCGTCAGGCCGTGGAGGCGGCTCGCGAAGCCCTGGCCGTCGACGTCGCCGCCTGAGCGCGATGGCGAGGGCTGCAGGCCGCGGACGGGCGACAGAGCCGGAGCCCAGGGCCTGGCAGCGGATGCTCTCCGGTCGCCGGCTCGACCTGCTGGATCCCTCGCCGCTCGACATTGAGATCGAGGATATTGCTCATGGCCTCGCGCGGGTGGCGCGATGGAACGGCCAGACTCTGGGCGATCACGCCTTCTCTGTCGCCCAGCATTCGGTGGTGGTCGAGGAGATCGTCGCCCACGTGCGTCCGGCGCTCGAACCGCGCTGGCGTCTGGCGGCCCTGCTCCACGACGCCGCCGAGTATGTCATCGGTGACATGATTTCGCCCTTCAAGGCGGCGCTGGGCTTCGATTACCGCAACTTCGAGACCCGTCTCGAGGGAGCGATCCACATCCGCTTTGGCCTGCCTGCCGCCACTCCGGCGCCGATCAAGTCCCTTATCAAGGATGCCGACCGGGCCAGCGCCTTCCTCGAAGCGACCACGCTCGCTGGATTCGATCATGCCGAGGCCCTGGCGCTGTTCGGGCCGCCGCCGCCCGGATTTCACGCTCACATGACGCCGCTGTCGACCCGCGAGGCCGTCGATCGCTATCTGCAGCGGTTCCAGCTGCTGTCCGAATCGGCAGGGTTCACGGCGGCCCCGTCCGCCTTCGATAGCGAATGAATCGGTCGCCGGACTCCCAGGTCGTCATCGGCCTTTCGGCTGTGGTTCTCGCGCTCCGCCATGGCGAGGGCTCGGTGCTCACCGTCCGGCCGCACGACCTCGAGACCCACGCCGTCTCGCCCTACGAAGGTCTGCCATTCGGCCCCTTCGATCCTGCTGGCCATCGCACCTTCGAGCTGGCGCTGCGCGAGTTCGTCGCCAGTCAGACTCGATTCGAACTCGGTTACGTCGAACAGCTCTACACGTTCGGGGATCTCGGCCGCGAAGCGCCGCTCGCCGATGTCGGGGCTGGCGCGGCGCGGGTGATCTCGGTGGGCTATCTCGCCCTGGCGCCGGCCGCCGAGGACACCCGAGCCCCGGACACCAGCTGGTCGCCGTGGTCGCGATTCTTCCCATGGGAGGACTGGCGCACGGGTCGCCCGGAGATACTCGACAGCGTCATCTGGCCGGCCTTGCAAGCCTGGGCCGGACGCTCGCAGTCCCGACGCAGCCGTTCGGCGCTCCTCTTTGCCTGCGAAGGCGCGCGGTGGAACGAGGAGCGGGTGCTCGACCGCTACGAACTGCTCTACGAAGCCGGCTTGGCGCCGGAGGCGGGACGGGACCGCAATCGGGCCCGCGGCGCCCCGCCGATCGGACTCGCGCGCTTTGATCCGGCGCTTGGGCAGCCGATGATATCCGACCATCGACGAATCCTCGCCACAGCCCTCGGGCGTCTGCGCGGTAAGTTGAAGTATCGACCGATTGCCTTTGAATTTATGGGAGAAGAGTTCACCTTGTCGGCCCTCCAGCGGGCGGTCGAGGCGATCGCCGGCGTCACCCTTCACAAACAGAATTTCCGCCGGGGCGTGGAGCGCTCCGGCCTCGTCGAGGGGCTCGGGCGCATGGATCCGGGCACCGGCGGGCGCCCCGCCGAACTCTTCCGCTTTCGCCGTGAACTGCTGGCCACCCGTCCGGCTGGCGGTCTTGCCTTGCCCTTGCTGCGTGAAGGCTGAGGGGTGTCGACTGGCTGAAGGGGGCATTCATTGAACGGTCAGGCGTAAGGGCGCACAGGTAGGGAAGCGCAACAACGCGCCGATTCCTCAGGTAGACCTCACATGACCCGGATCTTTGCCGCCGCCCTGGCGGTTTCACTGCTGGCCGGCGCGGTCAGCGCCCAGCCGTATCATCGTCACCATCGTCACTGCTGGTATCATCACCATCATCGCGTCTGCCGCTAACGGCGAATCACGCCTCGGCCCTTGGGCGAGGCTTAAAACGGAGGGGTTAGATGACCCGTATTGTCGCCGCCGCCCTGGCGGTTTCCATGCTGGCGGGCGCTGTCAGCGCTCAGCCGATGTATCACCATCGCCACCATTGGTGGCGTCACCACCACCACCATTGCGGGTGGCGTCACCATCATCGCTGGTGCCGCTAAGGCGTTTGGCGGTCTCGGAGCTTCGAACGAGGTTCCGGGACCGTCCGCACTTTCACCGTCTGGCTGACAAGGCCGCCTGCGCCGCCGCCAGGCGCGCGATCGGCACGCGGTAAGCCGAGCAGCTGACGTAGTCGAGGCCGGCGCTCTCGCAGAAAGCGATCGAGGCCGGATCGCCGCCGTGCTCGCCGCAAATGCCGAGCTTGATGTCGGGCCGTGCGGCCCTGCCCTTCTCAACCGCGATGCGGATCAGCGCGCCGACGCCTTTCACGTCCAGCGACATGAACGGGTCGGTCTCGAAGATGCCGTTGTTCACATAGGCCTCGAGAAACCGGCCGGAATCGTCGCGGCTGATGCCGAAGGTCGTCTGAGTTAGGTCGTTGGTGCCGAACGAGAAGAATTCCGCGCCTCTGGCCAGTTCATCGGCGGTGAGCGCCGCCCGCGGCAGCTCGATCATCGTGCCGACCTTATAGTCGATCGTGACGCCACGCTCGGCCATGACCTCCTTGGCGACGCGGTCGGTCAGGGCGCGCAGATAGTTCATCTCCTCACCCTTGGCGACGAGCGGGTGCATGATCTCAGGGCTCGGCGGGGTCGCGATACGGCCGACGACTTCGCAGGCCGCCTCGATGATGGCCCGGACCTGCATCTCGTAGATCTCGGGATAGGAAACGCCCAGGCGGCAGCCGCGGTGGCCCAGCATGGGATTGGTTTCGCGCAATTCCTCGGTGCGGCGCATGAGCGCGGCGGGGTCGAGGCCGGTGGCCGCGGCGACGGCGGCTAGATCTTCCTTGGTGTGAGGCAGGAACTCGTGCAGTGGCGGGTCGAGCAGCCGGATGGTGACGGGATAGCCGTCCATGATCTCCAGCAACTCGACGAAATCTCCGCGCTGCATCGGCAGCAGCTTGGCAAGCGCCGCGCGCCGCCCGGCCTCGTCGTCGGCCAGGATCATCTCGCGCACGACATTGATGCGGCCTTCGTCGAAGAACATGTGCTCGCTGCGCGCCAGGCCGATGCCCTCGGCCCCGAACTGGCGGGCGACGCGCGCATCGTGAGGCGTTTCGGCGTTGGCCCGCACCTTGAGCCGGCGCGCCTTGTCGGCCCAGGTCATCAGGGTGGCGAAGTCGCCGGATAGCTCAGGCTCGACCATTCGGGCGGCCCCGGCCAGCACCTCGCCGCGGGCCCCGTCGACGGTGATTACCTCGCCGGCGGCGAACCTACGGCCGCGGCTGACGAGCACGCCGGCGGCCAGGTCGATGATCATCTCGCCCACGCCGCAGACGCAGGGGCGGCCCATGCCGCGGGCGACGACGGCGGCGTGGCTGGTCATGCCGCCGCGGGCGGTGACCACCCCCTGAGCGGCGTCCATGCCGCGGATGTCCTCGGGCGAGGTCTCCTCGCGCACCAAAATGACAGCTTCGCCGCCGGCGGCCTCGCGCACAGCCGCCTCGGCGGTGAAGACGATCTTGCCTACCGCCGCGCCCGGCGAGGCCGGCAGACCCTGGGCGATAACGTCCCGTTCGCCGGTCGGGTCGATGGTCGGGTGGAGCAGCTGGTCCAGAGAGGCCGGCTCGACGCGCTGAATGGCCTCTTCGCGCGAAATGACCCCTTCGCTCGCCAGGTCCACGGCGATGCGCAGCGCGGCCCGGGCGGTGCGCTTGCCGTTGCGGGTCTGCAGCACATAGAGTCGGCCGCGCTCGATGGTGAACTCGATGTCCTGCATGTCGCGGTAGTGGCTCTCGAGGCGCCGCACCAGGCCGCGGAATTCCTCGAACGAGGCCGGCAGGGCTTCCTCCATGGAGGGCGCGGTCTCGTTCATCCTCTCGCGCGCCGCCCGTGTGAGCGGCTGGGGCGTGCGGATCCCGGCCACCACGTCCTCGCCCTGGGCGTTGATCAGGAACTCGCCGTACAGCGTCGCCTCGCCGGTGCCGGGATCGCGCGTGAAGGCCACGCCGGTGGCGCTGGTCTCGCCCATGTTCCCGAACACCATGGACTGAACGTTGACGGCCGTGCCCCAGGCTTCCGGGATTCCGTGCATGCGGCGGTAGAACTTGGCGCGGTCGTTCATCCAGCTGTCGAACACCGCGCCGATGGCGCCCCAGAGCTGGTCGACGGGGTTCTCGGGAAACGCCGTTCCCAGCTCCTGGAGGACGGCGGCCTTGTAGTCCGCCACCACTGCTCGCCAGTCGTCGGCGCTCAGCGCCGTATCCACCGTGACTCCGAGCGTGTCCTTGTGATCGTCGAGGATCTCCTCGAACAAGTGATGGTCTAGGCCCAGCACCACGTTGGAATACATCTGGATGAAGCGCCGATAGCTGTCGAAGGCGAAGCGCCGGTCCGATGCCAGCGCCGCCAGACCCTCCACGGTCTCGTCGTTGAGGCCGAGGTTGAGCACCGTGTCCATCATTCCGGGCATCGAGGCCTGGGCTCCCGAGCGCACCGACACCAGCAGCGGCCCGCTCGGGTCGCCGAACCTGCGGCCGACCAGATCCTCGATGCGGGTCAGGGCGTCGCGAACCTCGGCTTCCAGGCCGGCGGGAAAGGTCTTGCCCGCCGCGTAGTACTGGTTGCACACCGCCGTGGTGATGGTGAAACCCGGCGGCACCGGAAGGCCGAGCGACGACATCTCCGCCAGGTTGGCCCCCTTGCCGCCCAGCAGCTCCTTCATGGAAGCGCCGCCGTCGGCGCTTCCGCCGCCGAAGGCGTAGACCCGCTGCGTCTTGGAGACCGTCTGCGTGCTCATGACGCCTTCCTAACCTGAAATCCGAGCGAAGTCCGCCGTGAGGCCCATGACCTCTCGCACCGCATTAAGAAGCGCCAGGCGATTGGCGCGTTCCGCGGCCACCGGCGAATTGACAAGGACCGCCTCGAAGAAGGCGTCGACAGGCGCGCGCAAGCCGGCGAGCGCGGCCAGAGCCACGGCGTAGTCGTCCTGCTCCAGGGCGCTCCAGACGACCGGTTGGAAGCTCATCACCGCTTCGTAGAGCGCCAGCTCTTCGGCTGGACCCTTCGGCCGGCGCAGCATGGCCTCCGGCAGGGGCCCCTTGCGGGCCTCGGCGGCGAGGATGTTGCCGGCCCGGCGATAGGCGGCCAGCAGGTTGCCGCCGTCCTCACCGTCGAGGAACTCGGAGAGAATCTCGACGCGCTTGGCGATACGCAGAATATCGTCGTCGCCGAGCGCCAAAATGGCGTCGACGAGGTCGTGGCGCGCGCCACGGTCGCGCAGCTGCACCTTGAGGCGGTCCGCAAAGAAGGCGGCGACGCCCTCCCCGTCGAATTGCGAGGACCCGATCACCTGGTTGAGCGACAGGGTGAGGCCATTCTCCAGCACGATGCGGATGACGCCGAGCGCCGCGCGGCGCAGGGCGTATGGGTCGCGCGACCCGGTCGGCGCCTCGCCGATCGAGAAGAAGGCCAGGATGGAATCCATCTTGTCGGCCAGTGCGACGGCCACGGAGAGCGGCGCGGTCGGGACCGGCTCGGACGGCCCCTGCGGACGATAGTGGTCGCGGATCGCCGCGGCGACGCCCGGGTCGGCGCCCTGGGCAGCCGCGTAATAGCCGCCCATGACCCCCTGCAGCTCGGGGAACTCGCCGACCATGGCCGTGGTCAAGTCGGCTTTGGCGAGGCGTGCGGCTTCCACCGTCTTTTCAGGGCTGGCCTCGATCATCGTTGCGATTATTCCGGCCAGCACCTCAATCCGCCCTACGCGTTGGAACATCGTGCCGAGCTTGGCGTGGAAGGTGACGCCTTTCAGAGTCTCCAGCCGGCTTTCCAGCGGCTTCGCCAGATCCTCTTCCCAGAAGAATTGCGCATCCTTGAGCCGGGCCGAGAGCACGCGGGCGGCGCCGGCGGCGATCAAGGCGCCCCCGTCGGCCGCCTCGAGATTGGCCACAACCACGAAATGTGGAGCCAGTCGGCCATCCTCGCCGGCCACGGCGAAGTAGCGCTGGTGAGCGCGCATGGAGGTGCGCACCACCTCCGGCGGCAGGGCGAGGAACGCCGGGTCCATGTCGCCGATCAGCGGCACGGGCCACTCGACCATCCCGGCCACCTCGTCGAGCAGGCCCGGATCGTCGACAAGCGTAAGACCTCGGGCGCTGCAGGCCGCCCGCGCGCCTTCGAGGATTCGCCGCTTGCGCTCTTCGACGTCGAGCACCACGAACCGCGCCAGGAGCGCCGTGCGATAGTCTTCGAAGCCTGTGACCCGGATGGGCGCGGCGTTGCTCATGAAGCGGTGCCCCTCGGTCAGATCCGCAGCCCCGATCCCATCGACGTCGAAGGGGACCACGTCGCCATCGAAGAGGCAGAGGATGCGGTGCAAGGGCCGCACCCAGCGCAGCGTCCCGGAGCCCCAGGTCATCGACTTCGGCCACGGGAAGGCGCGCACGACAGCCGGAACGATCTCGGCGATCACCTCGGCCGTGTGGCGACCGGCGCGCGCGATGGTCGCGAACCAAACCCCGTCGCGGTCGACGAGCGCCTCTTGCCCAAGACCCGTCTTGCGCAGGAAGCCGGCCAGGGCCTGCTCCGGTGCGCCCACGCGCGGTCCCTTCAACTCCTCCGCCCGGTCGGCCTGGCGCGCCGGCAGGCCCTCGACAACGAGGGTCAGGCGCCTCGGCCCGGCGAAGGTGCTCACGCTGTCATAGGCGAGCTCGGCCCGCGCCAGTTCGACAGCGACGAGGCGCTCCAGATCACGCGCCGCGCCGGCCTGCATGCGCGCGGGAATCTCCTCGCTGAAAAGCTCGAGCAGCAGTTCCGGCATGGGTTCAGGCGCCAGCCTCTTCCAGTTTCACCCACGCCACAGCGCATTCCCGGCACAGGTCGCGAATCCGGCCGATATAGCTCTGCCGTTCGGCTACCGCGATGGCGCCACGCGCATCGAGCAGGTTGAAGAGATGCGAGGCCTTGAGGACATGGTCGAAGGCCGGCAGCACCAGCGGCTGGCCGCGGCGCCCTTTTGCCGCCAGGAGGCGCGGAACCATGGCCTCCATGTCATGAAACTGGCGGATCAGCATGTCGGTGTCGGCGACCTCCTGTTCGAAGGCGGAAAACTGCCGCTCATTTTCCAGGAAGACGTCGCCATAGGTCTTGAAGTCCGGGCTCTGGGGATCGTTGAACGCCAGGTCGAAGACGTTGTCGACGCCCTGCACATAGAGCGCCAGGCGCTCGAGCCCGTAGGTCAGCTCGCCGGCAACCGGCGAAACATCCAGGCCGCCCACCTGCTGGAAGTAGGTGTATTGGCTGATCTCCATCCCGTCGCACCAGACTTCCCAGCCGAGGCCCCAGGCCCCGACGGTGGGGTTTTCCCAGTCATCCTCGACAAAGCGGATGTCGTGCAGCTTCGGATCAATGCCGATCGCCTGGAGCGAGTCGAGGTAGAGCTGCTGCATGTTGTCGGGGTTCGGCTTCAGGATCACCTGATACTGGTGGAAGTGTCGCAGGCGGTTGGGGTTCTCGCCGTGGCGCCCGTCGGCCGGCCGACGGGAGGGCTGGACGTAGGCCGCGCGCCAGGGCTTGGGCCCAAGCGCCCTTAGCACCGTGGCCGGGTGCAGGGTCCCCGCCCCGACCTCCACGTCATAGGGCTGCAGGATCACGCAGCCGCGATCGCTCCAGAAAGCGTGGAGCGCCAGGATGATGTCCTGAAACGAAAGGGCCATGGGAGGGATGCGAGTCAGCGCGCCGGGGCGGCGCGAGCCGACCCTAAAGCGCGCCCCTCACCGCCTCAAGTCCGGCTCAGCGGCCCTCGCCGGTCGAGCTTCCGGCCTGCGCGCTCGCCGCCGGCAGGGTGACGTCGGAGGGGATGAGCACCTTGTCGACGACCTGGATGAGGTTGCCGTTAGGGGCTCGCACGTCCGACTGGATGATGTCGGCGTCATTGACCTTGGGTGTCGGACCGCTGCCGTCGAGCTCGACGCTGCCGTTCTCGACCGTCTGAACAGGACCCTTGGCGCCCTTGAACTTGGCCGTATCGAGCGAGAGGTGGACCAGGTGGTAGGTCAGCACCTTTTGCAGGGTTGGGACGTTCTTCGGATCGAGAAGGGCCGCGAGCTGGGCCGGCGGCAGCGCCTTGAAGGCGGCGTTGGTCGGCGCGAACAGCGTCAGTCCGGGCGTCGCGGCCACGACGGCGCTCAGCTGGGTGTCATCGAGCGCCTTGCTAAGGATCGAAAAGTCCGGCGAGGCCTTGAGCGTCGCGACGACATCGCCACGGGGGGTGAGCTGAGGCGAGGCCGGGAGCGGCGCGGCGGCCGGCGCAGGGGCAGCCGGCGCCGTAGCGGTCTGGGCGTAAACAGCGAACGGCGCAGCAACGGCGGCGGCCGCGGCGATCAGGGCAGGAAAGCGCATTGAGGATCCTCGCAGGTCCGGGGAGGCGGAACCTGCCCCCCTCGCAAAGGTTCAGGCCGCCGTCAATTGCCTGCGGGCGGAGTCGCGCGTCCGCCGTGCGACTTCGGACCGCCATATTTCGCCCGATTGGCCGGCGTGTCGGGGACCGGACCGTTGGTCACCATGTGATTGTCGCCCGCTGCGAGGGCCTGAGCCTGCCCTTGGGGCAGCTGATCGGCCGGAATTGGGCCAGTCGAAGTGTTCACGCCAGCCCCGAGCGCCGCGGGCGCCATAGGGGGCGGCGCGGCTTGAGCCGCAGGCGCGCTCAGATTCTGATCTGACGGCGCCGCAGATTGAGGCGCCGGCTGAGCCAGGGCGGCGGCGGCCACGGCCGCGAGGCCGATGCCGCCAAGGATGTTCATGAGCTTCATATCAGTCACCTTGTCAGGGGCGGCATGGGGAGATGCCGACCGCCTAATAAAGCGCGTGAGGTCGCTCAGGGTTGCGTGGAGCCGGCCAGCGTGGTGGGGCGCACCCACCAGTCGGGCTCGGTTGCCGACAGCCGCGCCGCCAGCCCCGCCGCGGCGTCCGCGCTCTCGCAGAGGGCGAAACAGGTAGCGCCGGAACCGGACATCCGCGCCAAGAGTGTCTCGGGCGCGTCCGACAGTTGCGCGAGAACCTCTCCGATCCGAGGGCGCAGACGCACCGCTGGCGGCTCGAGATCGTTGCGGCAGGCGGCCAGCCACGCCGCCGCCTCTCGCACCGATACGATCCGCTCCGGCGATTGCGGTTTGTCCGCGCCTTGCGGCGAAGGCGCGACGTCGTAGGCGCGGTAGACCTCGCCCGTCGGTGAAGCGATCAGCGGATTGACCAGCACCGCCGGCAGATCGGGCAGCACCGGGGCCGGCTCGAGTTCGTCGCCCCTGCCCGTTCCGATAACAGGCTGCGAGGCCAGGCAGGCGGTTACGTCAGCCCCAAGGGCGCGGGCGATCGGGGCCAACTCGGCGTCGGCAGGTGCCGGCGTGAGACGCGCGCGGATGAGGCGCAGCGTCGCCGCTGCGTCGGCCGAGCCGCCGCCGAGGCCGGCGGCGATCGGCAGGTGCTTGGCGAGCCTAAGACCGAAGGGGCCCCCGGCGCCGAGCGCCAGCAAGGCGTCCCGCGCCCTGACGACCAGGTTGTCCGAACCGGCGTCCAGGCCGGCCGCGAACGGCCCTTCGATCTCGAGACCTGACCGGCCTGGAACCAGGCTCACCTCGTCGCCCACGTCGGCGAAGGTCATCAGACTACAGACCGGGTGATAGCCGTCTGGCCCCGGCGCTCCGACATGCAAGAACAGGTTGACCTTGGCCGGCGCGAAGCCGGGACGAACCCTCATGCCTGAACTCAGGAGCCGGTGGTCGGCCCAAGGCCGTTGCGCAGCTTGGCCTCGGCTTCGGCGCGCAGCTTGGCGTCCGGCTCCAGAGTCAGCACCCGGCTCCACTGGAAGCGGGCCTCGACCCGTCGGCCGACGCGCCAATAGGCGTCGCCCAGGTGGTTGTTGATGTCCGGATCGCCGGCCTCGAGCGAGACCGCCAGCTCGAGCTTCTCCACCGCGGTCTTGTAGTCGCCAAGCCGGTAGTAGCCCCAGCCGAGGGAGTCGGTCATGGCCCCCGACTTGGGGTCGGAATCCACGGCCTTCTGCACCATGGCCAGGGCCTCGTGCAGCTTCTCGCCCCGGTCGATCCACGAGTAACCGAGAAAATTCAGCAATTCAGGCTCATCCGGCCGTTGTTTGAGCGCCAGGTTGAGATCTTTCTCGGCCTCGGGCCAGCGATCGCTTGCCTGGTAGTCCACCGCCCGCATGTAGAGCAGCCGCCAGTCGGGGGCGTCACCCTGCTCGGCGATCAGCTTGTCCAGGATGGCGACGGATTCGTCGTAACGCTCGTCGGCGCGGAGCAGATCGGCGAGGTTGGTCGCCGCCTCGCGGCTGGTCGGTTCGGAAGCGGCGGCGGCCCGCGCCAGTTGCAGCGCATCGTCCTTGCTCCCATCGCCCTGAAGCGACCAGGCGAGCTTGTCGCGTGCGGCCACGAAGTCCGGCTGCCCCGGCCTGGGGGAGAGATAGGCGGCGCGCGCCGCATCTTTGTCGCCGATGTCGGTGAGGATGTCGCCAACCAGCAGCCAGGCGGCGTCGCGCTCGGGATCAAGGCGGAGCGCCAGGCGCAGATAGGCGAGCCCGGCCTCGTTCTGTTTGCGCACGATCAGGGTCGAGGACAGGGCGGTCATGGCCTCGGCGGCGGAAGCGTCCAGACTCTCCATGTTTGGCGCGCCGTGGCGGCTGGTCGCCCGATCCCTGGCGGCGATGAGGGTCGGATCGCCCGGCGTGCGGCCCAGGGCCTCATTGTAGGTGGCCACGGCGTCCGCCCAACGTCCGCGCCGCTCCAGGAATGCGCCGAGGTTGAGGCTGGCCAGGGAACCAGGATCGCCGTGCTCGATCAGGGCGCGGAACGCGGTCTCGGCCTCGTCGTATCGGCGCAGATGCTCGAACAGGATGCCTTGGTCGAGACTGGCGAAGTAGCTCGCCAGCGGATCGTTGGCGATCACCGGCAGACCGATAGCCGCCTCGCCGTCCCCTGCCTTGGCCGCCGCGAACGGGGTCAACAGGGCCGCCGGCGAGGCATATGGGTCGCCGACCTGACCCAGCAGCGTGCGCGCCCGCGCCGCCTTGCCGCCAGCCAGGTCGTCGACGGCGACGGTCAGGATCGCCAGGCGCCGCAAGACGACGTCGTCGTCGGTCAAGGGCGCGATTGCCGCCGCGCCCTTGATATCGCCAGCGAGCAGGGCGGCGGTAAAAGCATGGCTCTCGACGAAAGGCGCGTCGGCGCCGTCGGCCACGCCGGCGGCGCGGGTGAAATATCCGGCCGCCGCCGACCCTTCGCCGGTGTTGATGGCCGACTGGCCGGCCAGGAAGAGACCGTAGGCCGATTGGCCGGAGATCGAGGCGGGAATGCTGACCTCTGTCGTCGTCGCCGCCGGCGGGGCCGCGGTGGCGCATGCCGCGAGGGTCAGGAGCGGCGGTATCCAGGCGAGGCGCAGGAAAGGTGACATGAGCGTGCTGAACTAAGCCTCGAAATTGCGGCGCGTGCGGGGCGCGTCACATGTTGGGGTAGTTGGGGCCGCCGCCGCCCTCGGGCGTGGTCCAGACGATGTTCTGCGACGGATCCTTGATGTCGCAGGTTTTGCAGTGAACGCAGTTCTGAGCGTTGATCTGAAACCTCGGATTGGCGCCAGCCTCATCGTACAGCACTTCGTAGACGCCCGCAGGACAATAGAGGCGCGCCGGCTCGCCGTAACGCGGCAGGTTGACGTCGATCGGTACCGACGGGTCCTTCAGCCGCAGGTGGATCGGCTGATCCTCTTCGTGGTTGGTGGCCGAAACGAAGACGCTGGAGAGCTTGTCGAAGCTGAGCACCCCGTCAGGCTTTGGGTATTCGATCGGCTTGAAGTCCTTGCCGAGGCCTGTCGCTTCGGCGTCGGTCTTGCCGTGCTTCAGCGTGCCCAACGGCGAAAAGCCGCCGAACCAATTGGTGATGTTGATTTCGACCACGATCGCCGCGCTGCCGAGCCAGGTGCCGAGCCGGGACCACAACGGCTTGGCGTTGCGCACCAGGCGGAGCTCCTTGAACACCCAGGACCGCTCGTAGGCGCTCTGGTAGTCACTGAGCTCATCGCCGGCGCGACCGGCCTGGAGGGCGGCGAAGGCCGCCTCGGCGGCCAGCATCCCCGTCTTCATGGCGTTGTGGCTGCCCTTGATGCGCGGCAGGTTCACGAAGCCAGCCGAACAGCCGATCAAGGCCCCGCCGGGGAAGGCGAGCTTGGGCACCGACTGGAAGCCGCCCTCGGTGATCGCCCGCGCGCCATAGGCGATGCGGTGGCCGCCCGTCAGGTACTGGCTGATCGAGGGATGGTGCTTGAGGCGCTGGAATTCGTCGAAGGGCGAGAGCCATGGGTTGGCGTAGTTCAGGTGGACGACGAAGCCGATGGCCACGTAGCGATCGCCAAAATGGTACATGAAACTGCCGCCGCCGGTCTTGGAATCCAGCGGCCAGCCGACGGTGTGCTGCACCAGACCGGGGCGGAAATTCTCCTCCGGCACCTGCCACAGCTCCTTCAGTCCGATGCCGAACTTCTGCGGTTGGCGCCCCTCGGTGAGGTTGAACTTCGCAAGCAGCTCTTTGGCCAGCGAGCCGCGCGCGCCCTCGGCGATCAGCGTGTACTTGGCGTGCAGCTCCAGGCCCGGCTGGAAGTCCGGCTTGTGATGGCCGTCGCGGGCGATGCCGAACACCCCGGCCACCACGCCCTTGACCGCGCCCTGCTCGTTGAAAACCAGCTCCGAGGCGGCCATGCCGGGGTAGATCTCCACGCCCAGCGCTTCAGCCTGTGTGGCCAGCCACCGGCAGACGTTGCCGAGCGAAGCGATGTAGCAGCCGTGGTTGTGCATGAATCCCGGCATCGGCCACATCGGCACCGGCAGATCGCCGTGCGGTCCCAGGGCCAGGAAGCGATCCACCGTGACCGGCGTCTCCAGCGGCGCGCCCTTGGCCTTCCAGTCGGGGATCAGCTCGTCGAGCGCCTTGGGGTCGATCACCGCGCCGGAGAGGATGTGCGCCCCGACCTCCGAGCCTTTTTCGACCACGGCCACGGTGACCTCGGCCCCGGCCGCCTGCGCCTGCTGCTTAAGGCGGATCGCGGCGGAAAGGCCCGCAGGCCCCGCGCCGACGATCACGACGTCGTACTCTATCGCCTCGCGCGGCATCTCATCGCTCATCGGATTCGCCTTGTTTCAGGTCTCGTTCGCGGCCTTAATCGAAGTCGTGGCCAGTCCGGTCAAGGATAAAGGCCGTGTTCCCCTCTCCCTCAAGGGAGAGGGAGGGGCCCATGGCGGAGCCATGGGAGGGTGAGGGTTTGCACCGATTGCTTCCCTAACCCCTCACCCGGGCGCGCCTGGCGGCGCGTCTCGACCTCTCCCTCAAGGGAGAGGTGAAAATGCGCTATAGGCTGACTCAATGCCCGCCAGTCCGCACGCCGTTCGCAGTCTGCTCGCCTTCTGGGCGGACGCCGGCGTGGATTGTCTCTACCTCGATGCGCCCAACGATCGCACCGCCGCCGCCCGGGAAGCCCAGCGGCGCCCGGCGTTGCGGTCCGTCGCCCAAACCCCGGTCGCTCAGGCCTCGCCCAGCTTCGATTCCGCCCCGGCCCGGGAGCTCGCCGCCGCCGCGGCCGACCTGGACGCCCTGGCCGCCGCCATCGCCGCTTTCGACGGCTGCGCGCTCAAGACCCAGGGTGCGCGCCAGGCGGTGTGCTGGCGCGGGGCGCCGGACGCGCCGGTGATGATCGTCGGCGAGGCGCCGGGCGCGGACGAAGACGCCCAAGGGGCGCCGTTCGTCGGCCGGGCCGGCAAACTGCTCGACAAGATGCTCGCCGCCGCCAGCCTGGAAGGCCGCGTGCTGATCACCAACACCGTCTTCTGGCGCCCGCCCGGCAACCGCACCCCGGCCCCGGACGAGCAGCTCGCCTGCCAGCCTTTCCTGGAGCGGGCCATCGAGTTGGTCGGGCCAAAGTACCTGCTCCTGCTTGGCGCGCCGGCCGCCAAGTCCATGCTGGGCCAAAAGGACGGCATCCTCGCCCTGCGCGGCCGCTGGTTCGAATGGCGGGGACGCTTCGCCGAGCTGGAAATTCCTGCCCTCCCCTCTCTGCACCCCGCCTTTCTGTTGCGTCAGCCCGGGGCCAAGAAGAAGGCCTGGCAAGACATCCTGACGCTCGCCGAACGCCTCGACCGCGGCGTGCGGCGGGGCTGAGCTGTCTTGCGGGTAGCGACCCACCCGCCTGTCCTTGTAGCTGACGGGAAAGGTCTTCTCGCGCTCGACCGAGAGGTCGGCGACGAGCAACTTTTCAGCCAGTGCTCCGGCACACAGTCTCCAGGAATCCGTGCCCCAACCCGTTGGAGACGGCAGAGCCGGCTTCGATGATCTTCTTGGTCAGGGCCTCGAGCTCCGGATCCAGGTCGATTTTGATCCGTGTTCATCCGTGTCTACCTGGTCCGGCCGACCCAAACTGCGACGTCGCCCGCTTAGTCGCGTTCTTGCTTCGTTCTTGTCAGTCTCCTATGCTCTCGCCATGTCGACGCCGCAACCCTCCCAACGTGGCCGTGGGGCGCGCTCGAACGCGTCAGGGCGCTTCGAGGCCCTGGCCAGCGAAGCCTTCGACGACGGCTGGAACGAGACCGACGATCCGGCCCCACCGCTGCGCACCACGCTGACAGCGGAGCACGCCCGCACGATCATCGCCCGCAACGACAGTCCGGACATCGGTTTCGACCGCTCGATCAATCCCTACCGTGGCTGCGAGCACGGCTGCATCTACTGCTACGCCCGGCCTTCGCACGCCTATGTCGGACTTTCTCCCGGGCTCGACTTCGAGACCCGATTGTTCTTCAAGCCTGACGCCGCCCGGGTGCTCGAGCGCGAACTGGCTAGGCCCGCCTATCGCCCAGGCGTCATCCACATCGGCGGCAACACCGACCCTTACCAGCCATCCGAACGGCGCACGTTGGTTACCCGTGGGGTGCTCCAGGTGCTCGAGCGCGCCGGCCATCCGCTCTCGGTCATCACCAAGTCGGCCCTCATCGCCCGCGACGCCGATATCCTCGGCCGGATGGGCGGGCGGCGGCTGGCGCGCGCGGCCGTGTCGGTCACCACGCTTGATCGAAAGCTGGCCCGGATCATGGAGCCGCGCGCGGCAACGCCGGAACGGCGGATCGGGGCTATCGAGGCCCTCGCCGCCGCGGAGGTTCCGACCGTCGTCATGTTCGCGCCGGTGATCCCCGGCCTCAACGACCATGAGCTGGAGGCCGTGCTCGAGCGCGCAGCCGGTGCGGGGGCGGTGGGCGCGGGCTATGTGATGTTGCGGCTGCCGCGCGAGATCAAGGACCTGTTCCGCGAATGGCTGCAGAGCGAGGTCCCGGATCGGGCCAAGCGGGTCATGTCGCTGGTCCGCCAGATGCGCGGCGGACGTGACTACGATCCCGAATGGGGCAAGCGGATGAAGGGCGAGGGCCCGATCGCGGAAGTAGTCGCCCAGCGCTTCGCGATCGCCAGGCGCCGGCTGGGGCTGGACAGACCCAGCACGCCGCTCGATCTCACCCAATTCCGCCGCCCGGCCAAGGACGAGCGGCAAGGGGATTTGTTTGCGGCTGACTGAGACTCTCTTCCCCCCTCACAGGGGGAAGTGGCGCCCCGGGTCGCGCCGCTGGCGCGGCCCGCCCGGGGTAACCTCCACGCCGAAGGGGGGGCGGAGACGCCAGCCTTTCCGATCCCCCCTCCCGGCGTTGGCTGCTTCGCGCCTCTGCTTCGCAGTCAGCCGTACTCCCCCTCATGGAGGGGGGAGAGATGCGAATTTCAACCCCTAGGCGTCGTAGCCGGGGCTTTCGCGATCCAGGCGTCGAAGGGCGCCGGGCCAGGCGAGGCCGCCACCCAGGCCCATGCGCACCTGGTTCTCCACCGTCTCCTGCGCCGCCTCGGGGGCGATGAGCAGCCCCTCGCGGCCCGCGGAGAGGGCCAGGATCTGCTGTGTGCAGGCCTTCTCCAGGTAATACATGTGGAGCCAGCAATCGGCCGCCGTGCGCCCGACGGTCAGCGTGCCGTGATTGCGCAGGATGAAGGCGTGCTTGTCGCCAAGGTCGGCGACCAGGCGCTCCTTTTCCTCGTGGTTCAAGGCGATGCCTTCGTAAGCGTGATAGGCCACCTGCGGCAGGATGATCAGGGCGTGCTGGCTGAGCGGCAGCAGGCCCTCCTTCTGCGCCGACACCGCCACGCCCTGGTCGGTGTGCACGTGCATCACGAAGTGGGCGTCATCGCGGTTCTCGTGGATGGCCGAATGGATGGTGAAGCCGGCCGGATTGATGAAGTAGTCGGTCTCCTGGAGGATGTTGCCAGCCAGATCGATCTTCACCAGCGACGAGGCGGTGATCTCGTCGAAGTAGAGGCCGTAAGGATTGATCAGGAACTGATGGTCCGGCCCCGGCAGTCGGGCGGAGATGTGGGTGTAGATCAGGTCGTCCCAGCCGTGCAGCGCCACCAGGCGGTAGAGCGCCGCCAGCGCCACCCGGGTGTTCCACTCCTCCTCGGAGACCTTGCCCTTCAAGGAGATTGAGACCGCCTGTGAGCCGTCGGCCATGATCCGTCCCTTCTCTTTCGAAACCCACGGAGACTCGCGCCGCGCCGCGTCGGCGTCAAGGATCAGTGAGGCGCGTCGGTCGGAGCCGGAGCTTCGGCCGGCGGTGGCGGGGGGGGCGCCTTTTTAAGCCAGCTTGGCCGCCTGGCGCCGGCCTGCGGCGTCGGCCAGGCCGCGGTGTTCGGCATCGGCGAGCTGGGCGAACTCACCGCCGAGGGCGAGCCAAACATCGCCGCCGACTGCGGATCGGCCATCGACGTCGCGGAGGGGTCCGGGGCGATGGTCACCGTCGTGTGCTCGTTGGAGAGGCTGGGGATCGGGTTGACGGCCGGCTCGTTCGCCGGCGGCGCGGACACCGGGCTCTGCTGAGCTTCGGCGGCGAAGGCGCTCAGGACGGCGGCCAAAGCGATGATCGGAAGGCGCATCTCAACTCTCCTGCCGGCTCCGCCTATATAGGCGAGGAAACCAACGGTCTCGATATGGGTACGCGCAGCGGAAAAACATCGGCCGAGGCCATGAGCCTCAAGGAGGCGGCTCGGCGCCAGCGCGCCTACGCCGCCCATCGCCGCGACTGGGCCGAGGCCGTTGGCCGCCCCTACACTCGCGACGAGGATCCCCGTCCGCCGCCGGGCGAGCTCGACGCCGGCCCGGACGAATAGAGCGCTGGCGCGAGGCAATTTGACAACCAGCGGGCCGGCGGGTCAGGTCGCCGCCCATTTCGAGGGAGCCCATGGCCACACTCAAGCTCGCCTTTGTCGCCAGCGACCGGCCCGAGGCCGAAGAGGCCCGCGCGCGCTTGGCCAGCCGGTATGGCGATGCCGAGACGGAAGCCGCCGACGTCGTCGTGGCCCTGGGCGGCGACGGTTTCATGCTGGAATGCCTGCACGCCAATCTAGGCGGGCGCCGACCGATCTACGGCATGAACCGCGGCTCGGTCGGCTTCCTGATGAACGACTATCGCGAAGAGGATCTGCTGGGCCGCATCGCCGCGGCCGAACAGGCGGTGATCCATCCCCTGCGGATGCGGGCCGTCGGTTTCGACGGCGCGCTGCACGATGCGCTGGCGTTCAACGATGTCAGTATGCTGCGCGAGACCCGCCAGACCGCCAAGCTGCGCATCCTCATAGACGGGCGCCCGCGTCTCGAGGAGCTGATCTGCGACGGCGTGCTGGTCTCCACGCCGGCCGGCTCGACCGCCTACAATCTCTCCGCTCACGGCCCGATCATCCCGATCGACGCCCAGATCCTGGCCGTCACCCCGATCAGCGCCTTTCGACCGCGACGCTGGCGCGGGGCGCTCATTTCGCACCGCGCCCAGGTCGCCTTCGAGGTGCTGGAGGCCGACAAGCGGCCGGTGAGTGCAGTGGCCGATCACGTCGAGGTGCGCAGCGTCGTCCGCGTCGACGTCTTCGAGGATCGCTCGATCGCCGTGCCGATCCTGTTCGACGCCGGCCGCAGCCTCGAAGAGCGGATCCTGGCCGAACAGTTCGAGGTCTAGGACTTTCCGTAGCGCCCTAAGGGTGCGGCAATTCCATCGGGTCGGCCTCGTGGCCGGTGACCACCTCGCCCTTGCTCAGCTTGGAGTTCCAAATCCCGTAGGCGAAGTAGAGCAGGAAGCCGACGGTCACGTAGGCGAAAAAGAACTGGCCGATGGTGAACTTGAGACCGAGGAACTCGATGAGGGCCTGGTTGTTGAGGATCGACCTCAGCAGCACGAAGCACATCACCGCCCCCAGGATCGGCACCACCGGATAGAGCGGCACCCGGAATGGGCGCTTCAGACCGGGGCTGCTGAACCTCAGGTAGATCACGGTGACGCACACCAAGGCGAAAGCGGTCAGGGAGCCGACGTTCGAAAGGTCGGCGAGATTGTCGATGGTCAGGAATCCAGCCGCCCCGCAGGCGATGAACCCGACAATGATGGTGTTGATCCACGGTGTGCGGAAGCGCTGGTGGATGGTCGACATGATGCGCGGCAGCAGACCGTCGCGCGACATGGTGTAGAAGATCCGCGTCTGGCCGTAGAGCAGCACCAGCATGACGCTGGTCAGCCCGGCGATCGCTCCCACCTTAACCAGCACGGCAAACCACGGCATGCCGATGTGGTTCACCGCCAGCGCGATCGGGGCCGGCGTATCGAGCTCGCGATAGGGCACGATGCCTACGAGCACGGCCGAGGTGAGGATGTAGAGCGTGGTGCAGATCACCAGCGAGCCGAGGATGCCAATCGGCATGTCCCTGGACGGATTGCGCGACTCTGCGCCGGCGGTGGAGACCGCCTCGAAGCCGAGATAGGCGAAGAAAATCCGCGCCGCCCCGGTAATCACCCCGCCGACGCCGTATTTCGAATGCGAATCGCCGGTGAAGACATTGCCGATCGCCCGCCAAATCTGACTGCCCAAGTCCATGGGCGTGCCGGGAGGCGGCGGCGGAACCTCGGCGGGCACGAGGGGGCTGAGATTGGCAGGATGGACGTAGAACGCGCCGATGACGATGAAAGCGATGACCACGGTCAGCTTGATCGCCACCACGACGTTATTGACCCGGGCCGATTCCGAAATCCCGACCACCAACAGGCAGGTCACCGCCGCGATGATCGCCACGGCCGGCAGGTTGATGATCCCCGATCCAATCATGTGCCCGGCGGCGTCCTTGATCGGAACACCTGGCGCAGCGGCCAGGGCCGGCGGGATATGGATGCCGATGTCCTGCAGCAGGCTGACGAAATATCCCGACCAGCCGACGGCGACGGTGGAGGCCGAGAGCCCGTATTCCAGGATCAGCAGGATGCCCATCACCCAGGCGGCCAGCTCGCCCATCGAGGCATAGCTGTAGGAATAGGCCGATCCCGACACCGGCAGCGCCGAGGCCAGCTCGGCGTAGCACAGGGCCACAAAGGCGCAGAGCGTGCCGGTGATCACGAAGGAGATGGTGATCGCCGGCCCGGAGAAGCGTGCCGCCGCCGTGCCGGTCAGCACGAAAATGCCGGTGCCGATGATGCAGCCGATGCCGAGCAGAACCAGATTGAGCGACCCGAGGGTCCGCTTCAGTTCGCCGTGGGTCAGTTCACTCTGGATTTGGGCGACGCTTTTTCGCTGGAAGATTCGTCCAATGCCCAACCCCCTCTGCCCGACGCTCGCCATCGATGGTCCTTTTTCGCCCTTTGTCCGGTCCCCGCCGGAAGTGGGGGGACGCTAGCTGCTTGCCCGCGCCGGAGCAACGCCGGTGGCGGCTCAGCCTTGCGGGCCGTTTCGGACGCCCTATCCTCTGACCAGAGCAAGTCTTTAAGGAACGGGAATTGGACGCCGAAACGCCGAAGACGCCGCCGATCCGGGCGCTCGTGGCGCCCGTGACGCCGCTGCAGCAGAACTGCACCATCGTCTGGTGTCAGGCGACGCGGAAGGCCGCGGTGATCGACCCGGGCGGCGAGGTCCCGCGCCTGCTCAAGATCCTGGCCGACCAGAAGCTGGAGCTGGAGAAGATCTGGGTCACCCACGGCCACCTGGACCATGCGGGCGGCGTCGCCGCGATCAAGGAGGCGACCGGCGTGCCGATCGAAGGGCCGCACCCGGACGATCTCTTCTGGATCGAGGATATCGGCGTCAGCGGCGCGCGCTGGGGCATGCCGGACGCCCGGACCTTCACGCCCGACCGCTGGCTCGCCGACGGCGACACTGTCTGCCTCGGCGTCACGACGTTCGAGGTCTACCACTGCCCAGGCCACACCCCGGGTCATGTTGTCTTCCATCACCGCGAGGCGCGCTTCGCCCAGGTCGGCGACGTGCTCTTCCAGGGCTCGATCGGGCGCACCGACTTTCCGCGCGGTAATTATCAGCAGCTCATCGACTCGATCACCGGCAAGCTCTGGCCGCTTGGCGACGACGTCACCTTCGTCCCCGGCCACAACGCCATCTCGACCTTCGGGGCCGAGCGCCGCAGCAACCCGTTTGTGGCCGATGCGGTGCTGGCTGCGGGGGGCTGAAACCCGCAGGGGCGACCGCCAGGCCAATTACGGCTATGTTTCAGCGCGGACATTGCCGCGCCAAGGCATGCGCGCAAGACGCGGCGCCATGAGCGAGACTCTGATGAATGAAGCCGGCGAGACGACGCAGGAGCACATCCTCGTCGTCGACGACGATCCTGGGATCCGCGATGTGGTCTCCGAATTCCTGGCCCGCCACGGCTATGCGGTGGAGACCGCCGCCGATGGCAAGGCGGTCGAAAAGGCCATGGCCCGCCGCCGCCCCGACCTCGTGGTGCTCGACGTCATGTTGCCGGGCGAAGACGGCCTTTCCATCTGCCGCCGGCTGGCGCGGCCGGACGGCCCCGCGATCATCATGCTGAGCGCCGTCGGCGAAGAGACCGACCGCATCGTCGGCCTGGAGCTCGGGGCCGACGATTACCTGGCCAAGCCGTGCAATCCGCGCGAGCTGCTGGCGCGGGTGCGCGCCGTCCTGCGCCGCAAGACCGAGACGCGCGGGACCGAAGAGCCGCTGGAAGCGGCCTGCGAGTTCGCCGGCTGGCGGCTCGACCTCGTCCGCCACGAACTGCGCTCGCCGCAAAGCGTGGTGGTCAACCTCTCCAGCGGCGAGTTCTCCCTGCTGCGCGCCTTTGTCGAGCGACCGCAACGGGTGCTTACCCGCGATCAGCTGCTGGAGTTCGCGCGCGGCCCCAGGTCCGAGGCTTTCGACCGGGCCATCGACGTGCAGATCAGCCGCCTACGCCGCAAGCTCGAGGGCGGCGGCGATGGCCAGGAGCTGATCCGGACCATTCGCAACGAAGGCTATCTGTTCGTGCCGAGGGTCTCACGCACCCCGTGAGGATCCGACCCCCCTCCCCGTCGCTCTTTCTCCAGACCCTGGGCCTTGTGGTGGCGACGCTGATCGCGGCCGAGGCGACCACCATTCTGGTGGTGATGAGCCTGCCGCCGCCGCCGCCTGACGTCTACACCGTGGCCGACGTGCTCCAGGCCGTGCGTCACAAGGGCCGCACCCAGACTCCTGACGGTCGCGACCTGATGGCCCACCTGTCCCGCACGCCGCCGGCTGCCAACACCGACGGCCGCCGCCGGCTGCAATTCCGCGCCACGCTGGCCAGCGCGCTCGACCTGCCGGCGAGCAGCATCGTGGTCGCCCAGCCCGGGCCTCGAATTGTCGCCCTCGCCGCCTCCCCGTCACCCCAGCACCCGCATTTCGGGCCCTGGATGGAAGGCGACGCCCCCATCCTGCTGAGTGGCTTCCAGGTCGGGGTGAAACAGCCCGACGGCGAGTGGCTCGTGGTCGCGCCGATGAGCGCCTTCGGCATCGACCCCTGGCAACAGCGACTTCTCCTGGTCATGGCCATCGCCGTGCTGGCGGTTTCGCCCCTGGCCTGGTGGTTCTCGCGGCGCATCGCCGCCCCGATGACGGCTCTGGCCAAGGGGGCCGAGCGGCTCGGACGCGACCCGTCCGCGCCGCGCCTGGAGATCCGCGGCCCGGCCGAGGTGACCGCGGCGGTTCTGGCGTTCAACGAGATGCAGGAGCGCCTGCGGCAATACGTCGAAGACCGCACCCACATGGTCGGCGCCATCGCTCATGATCTGCGCACGCCGCTCACCCGTATGCGATTTCGCATCGAGTCGGCGCCGGAGGACGTCCAGGCCAAGCTGGTCTCAGACATCGACCAGATGGAGGCCATGGTCTCAGCCACCCTGGCCTTCGTGCGCGACGCCTCCCGTCCACGCGAGCGGGTGAAGCTGGAGATCACGTCCCTGGTGGAGACGATCATGGACGAGGCGGCCGAAACCGGGGCCGATTCCGCCGCCGAGGTCTCCGACCGCATCGTGGTCGACGGAGATCCCGTGGCCCTGCGCCGCCTGATCACCAACCTGGTGGACAACGCGCTCAAGTTCGGCTCCTCGGCCCGCGGTCGCGTGTTCACCGAGAACGGCATGGCCGTCGTGGAAATCGAAGACAATGGGCCGGGCATCGCCGAGGATCAGATCGAGCGGGCCTTCGAGCCGTTCCACCGCCTGGAGACCTCGCGCAATCGTGACACCGGCGGCATCGGCCTTGGTCTGGCGGTCGTCCGGGCCATCGCCCGCGGCCATGGCGGCGATGTCCAGCTGAAGTCGCGAAAGGAGGGCGGACTCCGCGCCCAGGTCCGCCTTCCGCTCTCACTTTCGGTAAGCCGTCAGCCGGGTTGAGCCTGGTGGGGAGGACCGACACGCGCAACCCAAGCGCGGCTTGGCAGTTAAAGCAAAGGCGGGGTGCAAGTGCCGCGCTCGCCGAGGAGTAGACGAATGGACGAACAGAAGGACGCCAATCGCAAACCGGCCCGGCGCGGCTTTGCGGCGATGGATCCTGAGCGTCGGCGCGAGATCGCCCGGCGAGGCGGCGCCAGTGTGCCCGGAGAAAAACGCAGCTTCGCGCAGAACCGTGACCTGGCGGCCAACGCCGGCCGCAAAGGCGGCGCGGCCTCGCGCGGCGGCGGCCGCCGCCCATCGACGACGAGCTGAGAGTCTTTCTCCTTCCCCTTGATGGGGAGGGTGGACCCCGCGTCAGCGCGGGACGGGTGGGGTGGCTGCTCCACCCCCTTCGTCTTGCCGCCCAAGACACCTCCCCATCAAGGGCAGGAGGATGCTTGGATGCCCCTCAAAGCGCGGGGAGAGCACGCCCTACGGAATGAGCAGCACCCGCCCGACGGCCTGGCGGCTCTCGATATAGGCATGGGCCTCGGCGGCCTTGGCGAGGGGGAACGTGCGGTCGATCACCGCTTCGAGCTCGCCCCGGGCCGCGGCTTCGATCAGGCCCTGGATACGCGCGTGCACCCGGTCCGTAGTGATCTCGGCGCCCAGGAAAAAACCAATCAGCGAGCGGTTGCCGCCCATCAATGACGAGACGTCCACCTGCATGGCCTCGCGACCGGCCGCGCCGACACTGACCACCCGGCCACGGTAACCGAGCGACAGCAGGCTGGCCTGCAGAGTCGGGCCGCCAACTGGGTCGATGATGACATCGACCCCCTTCTGGTCGGTAAGGCGCATGACGGCCTTGGCGACGTCCTCGCCGCGATAGTTGATCCCCTCGTCCATGCCCAGGCGCGACAGTCGCGCCAGCCGCGCGTCGCTCGAGGCGGTGGCGATCGCCCGCGCCCCGGCCCGCTTGGCGAGCTGAATGGCGGCGACGCCCACGCCGCTGGCGCCGGCCTGGACGAGCACGGTCTCGCCGGCCTTGAGGCGGGCGAACTCGAACAGGGCCTCGTCGGCAGTGCCGAACGGGATCGGAATCGAGGCCGCCAGTTTGACATCGAAGCCGTCCGGGATCGGCCAGGCGCCGCGCGCCGCCACGGCCCGCAGCTCGGCGTGGGAGCCCGTCGCACCGACGGTCACGACCCTCTGGCCGACCTTGAGGTCGACCACCTTTGATCCGACCTCGATGATCTCGCCGGCCGCCTGATAGCCCACGACGTGGGGCTTGGTCGGCAGCGCGCCACGCCAGCGGTTGAGCACGTCGCCGCCCTCGATGCTCACCGCCTCGACGCGGATGACGATGCCGTCCGGCGCGCACCCGGGATCGGGAACCGTCTCGTAGCTCAGGACGCGCGGATCGCCATTCTCCCAGATCACGGCGGCTTTCATGCGAGACCTCCCTGTCGCGCCATCCTGCGCTTGCGAGACATCAACGCCGAAGGCGGGGAGGAAGTCTACGGGTCCGGCTCAGGCCCACGGCCCGGCGGTTCTCGACAGCCACGCGTCCGGCAATTGCGGCACAGGTCCAGCCAGGACGAGGTTGACGACCTTGTTGTCGAGCTCGAGCACCAGCTTGCGTCGGATGAGCGTGTCGATCGTTTCGTTGGCCTCCGACGCCGCCGACGTCTCGGCCAAGCGTGCGCAGATCTGCGCCCGCGTGAAGGATTCCTCGTTGAGGAGCAGCATTACCTCTCGGGCAAGACCGTCGACCGTCGTGAACGGTTCGGGCGCGATCGGCCGCGTGTCTTCGATGCGCAGAGTTCCATCGACGTCTTCGAACTGTAGCACCGGAACCGCTCTGCTCCAGGTCTCCTGCCACGAGACGATGGCGTCGCGGTACGCGACCCGCCCAGGTCCGTCGTCCGGAATGAATTGATCGTCGAGATTGAGCCGCGACGGGCCGCCGCCATCCAGTTTCGGCCGCACCGCGGCGCCTCGATGCTCAAAGAAATAGGCGAGGTCCGAGAGCTCATCATCAGGAATGGGATAGACGTCGCGATAGCTCGGGGCGGGATGGAGGTCCAACCCGTACCGCTCCGGATGCATGAAATAGACGCTGTATCGGTCGTATCTGAGCCACCCCATGGTCCCTGGTTGAAAGTGGCTGATCAGCGGGATCCACGCCGCCGACTCCGCGTACCACTCATCGCGTTCGCCCGGCAGACCGAGCATGCTGTTCCAGATCAGTCGAATGCCAACCTGCCGCGTGTGCTTCAAAAGCTGCACGTTCTGCACGGCGGTCAGGCCTTTGCCGATCAGTTTCAGGACGCCCGTGCATAGGCTCTCGATACCGGGCTGCACCCAGCGCACGCCGGCGCTGTGCAACATCTCGATGTGACTGCGCTTCAGGTTTGCCTTGGCCTCGTAGAACACGCGGATCGGCAAGTTGCGCTGCGCCAGGTCCGGCAGCAGGGTCTCGAAATAGCGCATGTCGATGATGTTATCGACGGCATGCAGATCGGACGATTGGTAGCGGCGATAGAGTTCCTCGATCTCGCCGGCGACCACGGCGCCGTCCTTGGCGCGATAACGCATCGAGCCGCCGTTCAGGCCGCAGAACGTGCAGTGACTGATTTCGCCCCACCAGCAACCGCGCGAGCTCTCGAATGAAATCGCCGGCTGGATGCGGTCGCGGAACGAGGTCCCGTCCACGATCGCAAAATAATCGTCGTAGTTCGGAATCGGGATGTCGGCGACCGAGGCGACCGTCGCGCGTGGCGCCCCGTCGCCGGCCTTGACGACCGGGTAACCGCTTTCCCGGTGCGCTGGGCCGAACACGCCGATCGGCAGGTCGCTGGCGGCGATCTCCCGCCCCTCAGCGATCGCAGCGCGGCACAAGGGCGCGATCAGATCGTCCGCTTCGCCAGAGACCACGTAGTCGACCCAGGGAAAGGCGCGATGCGTCGCCACGCCCATGCGGCTTTCGCAATTGGCGCCGCCCATCATCGTGACGACGTCGGGCGCGAGCTCGCGGATCCGCCGCAACAGCGCCAACGAGGGCACATGCTGCTGAAAGGTCGATGTGCAACCGACGATGCGCGGTTGATGCTCAAGAACCCGTTCGGCCGCGCTGTCGATGAAGCGCTCGGAGTCGTGGCGCAATTTCACGAAGAACTCGGTGGCCCCGGACTGGCCCATCCGGCGCAGCGACGAATTACGCTCGAAAAGCTTGTCGATGAATTCGGTCTGCAACGGCGCGGCGTCGCGAAAGGCCGAGCCGGCGAACAGCCAGTCCATGGCAAGGTCTTCCACGCGGGTGCGCTTGATCAGTCTTCGGCTGTCAAAACCGACAAATTCGGTGAACCATAGATTGGCGTAGAGCGCCTTCACGGCGAACCCCGCTCTGTCGAGGATCGCGTGAAGCAGACCAAGCCCGATCGGCGGCAACGCCACCGGGGAATCGGGCATGCAGACGAGGCAGATGTCTTGCCGCGCTGGCGCCGCCGCCAGGGGCAATTCGAGCCCATCGCGAAGCAATGTGTCGGTCGACAGGTCCGTCGATATCGGCTGGGGCATTCGCGGGTCCGTCATCAGGCAGGATGGTCACGTCGAAACTGAGACCGCCGGCATTCCTGAAACCCTACGCCACGTCAGCCGGAAGTGTGCGCAATGGACCATTGTTAGCACGCGCGGGCGGGACTCGCGCGTGCTATCGCGCGCTAGGCCAATATGCCGCGAGGGCCAGGCCCGCTGAGGGGTGTGGGCCAAGTCCTCATTGCCCGCTCACGCAGAATTGGACACCTTCGCCTGTTCCTGGAGTTCCCCCGCCCAGCGGCAGGGATCGCAGGCTGGCGTATGTGGCATGGGGAGCCATCGGTTGGCGTTCAATGAACTCGAAGCTTTCGGTTTGGACGAGTTCATCCGCCGACGCCGCGCGCCCGATGCGCTCTGGGGCTTCGTTCATATCCCCAAGACGGCCGGCACCTCGCTGATGGCGTCGCTCGATCAGAAGTTCGGTCCCCTCTGGCGTTACGAGCCGCCGCCGGCTTTAGACGGAGACCGCAAAACGCGACGCGCGCGTTGGGACATAATCAGAGGCTTCGTGACGCTGCAGAAGGAGTCCGGCGGCGCTCGATTTCGGTCATTCGCGGGTCACCTCGACAACCCGCAAATGGAATACCTAACCGGCGAATTTCCGCAGGCGAGGCTGTTCACAATTGTCCGCGATCCGGTCGAACGCCTCATATCCAACTATAGATATCGTCTGTCCCTCGATGCCTATTTTCACGAGGCGTTCGCTCGAGAAAATCCGACCATCGAGGTCTTCGCTGCTCGCCCAAGCTCGCAGAACTTGATGATGAAATTCTTGTTCGAAAACGGGCTCGCGTTAGGAGGACGTGATGCTCATCAATTGTATTCACGCTTCGAATTTATCGGCAGTTTAGCGCACTTCGAATATTCGCTACATATTTTGGCACGCCTGTTAGGAGTTGATAATTTATCTCCGCGGAGATTAAATGTAACAAAATCACTGGAAAACAACGTTGTTGAAATAGATGACGAGTTGCGCGAATATATTCGCAAATTGAACAGCGCCGACGTCGCGCTTTATGACCGCGTCAATCAGATTCTCGAAAACAGCTTTGGCGCTAACGACGGCAATGAGCCGCTCTTGGACCCGCCTGGGCGCATTGCGAGCGTGACGTCTGGACCAGCGCCTGGCGCCGCCTCACCAGCACCAATCTTCATCCTGGGCCCTTCGCAAGCCGGGACGGCTTCGCTGCTAGGCGTCTGCCGGGACGTCTTTGGGTATGAGGAAGCCTGCTCAGCCGAGGACATCAGAGAGCATTCCGGCAGCCGGCGATCCTTCGTCGCTGTGCTCAGGGGACCAGACGTGTCGGCAGTGAACTGCGGAAAAAGCGGGCCGCAGGCGAAGTTCGTATTTGTGAAGGAGCGCGGAATAGAGAGCGTTCTGGCCCAACTGCGTCGGTCCTCGGGAATGTCGTTTGAGACAGCATGTCTTGAATGGGCCGAACAGATGCGCGCCTGGTTGGCGCTCAAAGGCGATTTGGAACAGAGTTATATTGAGATCGATGCGCGGGAGCTCGAATTCTATCCAAGAAAGTCCGCGCGTCTCATCCAGGAATTTCTCAATATTGGCAGTGTACGTGAGATCGAGCATTTTCTGCGCGCACAATTCGCGCAGACAGCCTCGATCGCCGGCGGATATACCGCGCTTCGCGACACCGACTGGGATGCAGCGCAGAGGCGTCGGTTCAACGAAATCTGTGGCGAGCTGATGGTCACGTTCGGCTATCCCCGCGAGGGGCTAGGCGGCGAGGCCGGCCAGTTCGACCTGGCGGCGGCGCCCCTGTGCGGTTTGTGGCGCATCGAAAATGGCAACCGTTGGATCCTCACCGACGGTCCGGGAATGCGGCTTCATCCAAACCGGCCCGATCCTGGCGCGCCGCCCGTGACGGTGCGATTCCAGGGCGCGCTCGAGCCGGGGCGATATCGATTTGACGGGCGGCTGGTGGTTGTCGACGCACGTTGCTGCCGACATCGCCTGGTGATGTTCGTGTCAGGCGGCGGCCGGCGCGAATGCGGGCGCCTCGAGATCGACGGCGCGCAGGTGGGATCGGTTCCCTGGGAGATCGCTTCCATCGAGGTGAGCGAACGGTCGGACGTCGTGATCGAAATCGTTCTGGACGAGTCGAGCCTGACCCATCTCTCCAGCGCCACAAATCTGCTCAGCGCCCGGTTCACGCGTCTCTAGTGGTCAGCAGCCTGCCATCCGAAGCCCCGCCCTCCCTGATTAGGCGAACCGCCTCGAGCTTGTACTCCCTGACCTGACCCCCGTTTCTCATCCAGCCATAACGAGAGTCCGGGATTGATTTGCTCTGACACCCATCCTTGGACCGCCGGAAGCTGGAGTCTCCGGTCATGTGTCACGTCGGCGGGCTGGCGACGCCGTCGGGATTCATCAGTGAGATCGGAGGCTTGTTGCCGATGGCCCC